>Ga0114966_10000321_pt1 | contig 46667 bp, 39 predicted proteins | sample M_130207_XF_Meta_FD_87029 | JGI IMG/M metagenome (GOLD analysis project Ga0114966, IMG submission 87029) | Freshwater microbial communities from Lake Montjoie, Canada to study carbon cycling - M_130207_XF_MetaG | ecosystem: Environmental > Aquatic > Freshwater > Lake | place: Lake Montjoie... | reverse complement strand
TGACCCCGACGCGTGAAGACGCCGTGGTCATCGAACGTGTCATGGCGGCCGAACCGCCCGCCCAGTCCGTGGTCGCACGCCGGTGATCGACCGACTCCGACGCCTCGCGCGGCGACCGGCCAACCGGCGGAATGCCGCGGTCGGCGAGCCGTTGCCCGATTGGCGAGCGACGCTCCGGCAACGCCTGGTCATCGCGTCCTGCCTCTTCGGACTCTGGGCGCTCGCGATCGAAGGACGTCTGGTGGAGTTGCAGGTCGTGCAGCACCAGTTGATGGTGCAGCGCGCCGAGCGGCAGCAGATGCAGACGCGCGTCCTCTCGGCTCGTCGCGGCGACATCGTCGACCGCCGCGGGCACGTGCTGGCCACGAGCATCGATGCGGACACTATCTACGCCGTACCGTCGGCGATGTCAGATGAAGCCGCAACGGTCCGGCTGTTGTGCGAGGCATTCGGCGACTGCACCGCGCGCGAGCGGAAGGAACTGCTCGAGCGTCTGCAGAAGCAGCGTCACTTCACCTACGTGCGCCGGCAGGTGTCGCAGGATATCGCCGCAAAGGTGCAGGCGCTCGATCTCGCCGGCATCGGCTTCATCAAGGAAAGCCATCGCGAATATCCGAAAAATGAACTGGCGGCGCATATCGTCGGCTTCGTCGGCATCGATAGCAAGGGGCTGAACGGGCTCGAGTCGGCGTACGACTCGATGATTCGCGGCAAGGACGGCCAGGTGCTGGTGCAGACCGACGCACGGCGCCACGCCTTCAGCCGCTTCGAGAAGCCGCCGACGGCCGGCGCGACCATCGAACTGACCATCGACGAGTTCCTGCAGCATGTCGCCGAGCGCGAACTGCGCAAGGGTGTCGCGGAGAACCGTGCCCTCGGCGGCACGGCGATCGTCATGGATCCGAAGACCGGCGAGATCCTGGCGATGGCGAACGAGCCGACCTTCGACCCGAACGACTATCGCGCCGCGGACGAGCGCGCCCGCCGCAACCGCGCCGTCCAGGACCTCTACGAACCCGGCTCTACCTTCAAGGTGGTCACCGCGTCTGCCGCCATCCAGGAACAGTTGATGCCGGTCGACACGATGATCGACGTGCGCGGCGGCCGCATCAACATCGGCTCGCGCGTCGTCCGCGACACGCACGACTACGGCGTCCTGTCGTTCACCGACGTGATCGTCAAGTCGAGCAACGTCGGCGCTATTCGCATCGGCATGAAGCTCGGCAGCCAGAAGTTCAGCGACTACATCGCGAAGTTCGGCTTCGGACGCCCCGTGTCGCCCGACTTTCCGTCTGAGAGCCCGGGCATCGTCTGGGACCGCTCGAGGATGTCCGACAGTGCGCTGGCGTCGGTCTCGATGGGCTACCAGGTCGGTGTCACGCCGCTGCAGATGGTGACGGCCGTCAGTTCCGTCGCCAACGGCGGCGACTACATCGAGCCGCGGGTGGTGCGGGCTGTCTATCGCGACGGCCGCCGCCTCGTCGTCCGGCCGAAGGTACTGCGCCGGACGGTGAGCAAGGACACCGCCGCGTCCATGACGTCGATCATGGAGCAGGTCGTCGAGCGCGGCACCGGCACCGTCGCCAAGATCCCAGGCTACACGATTGCGGGCAAGACCGGCACGGCCAACAAGCTGGCGAACGGCCGCTATTCGAGCGACGCCTTCGCCTCGTTTGTCGGCTTCATTCCCTCGAACGATCCGCAGGTGACGATTCTCGTCGTCCTCGACTCGCCGCGTGGCCCGAACGGTCACTTCGGCGGACCGGTATCGGCGCCGATCTTCCGCACTATCGCCGAAGAGGCGATGCGTCACCTGCGCGTGTCGCCGTCGATCAATCCCGAGACGCCGGTTCTGGTCGCGAGCAATGACGTGCGGCCGGGAACGCCGGCCCGCGCAGTCGAGCCGGAGTCGAGCGTTCGAGTTGAACCCGAAGAGCCTGGCACCGTGCCCAACGTCCGCGGCCTCAGCGCGCGCGACGCCATGCGGAAGTTGACGAAGTTCGGGCTGACCGCCCGCATCGACGGGGACGGTTTCGTCACCGACCAGGATCCGCCACCCGGTACGCCGGTCGACGGCGGCACGGTCTGCCGTCTCACGCTGGCGCGGGGCGCCGCGCATCCGGCTGCGCGCGCAGGGACGCAATGACCTGGGCGCACCTCTACGAACGGCTGCGCGCACAGGGGTTGACGACGTCGGCTCCCGTCGCGCCGCCGCCGCTGGCGGTCACCGGCATCGCACACGACTCGCGTCGTGTCGAGGCGGGCGATGTCTTCGTGGCGCTCCGCGGACAGCACGCCGACGGCACGGCGTTCGTCGCGCAGGCGATCGCGCGAGGTGCGGTAGCGGTCGTCTCGCAGGAAGCGGCCCCGGTCGACACGGTCGTGCCGTGGGCCCAGGTGAGCGATGCCCGCCTGGCACTGGCGCTGCTGGCGGTCGAGGTGCACGGCGATCCGAGCCGCCGCATGCAGGTCGTGGGCATCACCGGCACGAACGGCAAGACGACGACCGCCTACCTCATGGCGTCCATCTTCGAGGCGGCGGGCGTCCACTGCGGCCTGCTCGGAACGGTCGCCTATCGCATCGGCTCCGACGTGCGCGAAGCGACGCGCACCACGCCGGAGGCGCCTGATATCCAGGCGCTGCTCGCGGAGATGGTGGACAGCGGCTGCGACGCCTGCGTCCTGGAGGTGTCGTCGCACGCGCTGGCGTTACGGCGTGTCGACGGCATCACCTTCGCTGCGGCGATCTTCACCAACCTTACCCGCGATCACCTGGACTTCCATGCCGACATGGAGGACTACTTTCAGGCGAAGCGCCGCCTCTTCGAACTGCTGCCGCGCGATCGGCCGGCGGTCATCAACGCCGACGACCCACGCGCGGCGTCGCTCATCGAGACGTCTGGTCCGATCATCACCTACGGAATCAACCGGCCTGCGGACGTGAGCCCGTCGCCGCTGTCGTACTCGCTCCAGGGCCTGGCGTTCGACGCGCGGACACCGCGCGGGACGATCGCGCTGCGCTCGACGCTGGTCGGCCGCCCGAACGTCTACAACATCCTCGCGGCGGTCGCTACCGCCGTGGCACTCGACATTCCGACCGAGGCCATCGCACGAGGCATCGCCTCGCTCGTGGCCGTGCCGGGCCGGTTTCAGGTGGTGTCGACGCCTGCGGACGACGTCACCGTCGTCGTCGACTACGCGCACACCGACGATGCGCTGCGCAACCTGCTGGAGACGGCGCGTCCGCTGGCGGCCGGCCGGATCATCACGGTGTTCGGCTGCGGCGGCGATCGCGACCGCACGAAGCGCCCGCTGATGGGCATGGTGGCCGGACGTCTCAGCGACGTCATCCTGATCACCTCCGACAACCCGCGCAGCGAAGAGCCGGCGCGCATCATCAAGGAGATCCAGCGCGGCATCACGCCGGAGACCAAGAAGGTCGGCGCCCAGCGCGTTCTCGCCATCGTCGATCGCCGTGAAGCGATCGAGGAGGCCGTGCGAAGCGCGGCTCCGGGCGACCTCGTGCTGGTGGCGGGCAAGGGACACGAGAAGTACCAGGTGATCGGCACGCAGACGCTGCCATTCGACGATGTGGACGTGGCGCAGACCGCGCTTGCCGATCGCCGCACCGCACAGGGGGCGACGTAGCCATGCTGCTGCACCTCCTCTATCCGTTCCACACGCAGTTCGGCGTGCTGAACGTCATTCGCTACATCACGTTTCGCACGGCGGCCGCGAGCCTGTCGGCGCTGGCCATCAGCCTGCTGCTCGGTCCGTGGCTGGTCCGTCGACTGCGCGAATTCCAGATCGGCCAGGTGATTCGGCAGGAAGGGCCGCAGAGTCATCGCGCGAAGGCCGGCACGCCGACGATGGGCGGGTTGCTCATCCTGACGGCAGCGTTCGTCCCAACGCTGCTCTGGGCCGACCTCACGAACGCCTACGTGTGGATTGCCATGCTGACCACGGCAGCCTTCGGCGCCATCGGCTTCGCTGATGACTACCTGAAGATCGTGCGACGCAATCATCATGGCCTGCTGCCCCGCTACAAGATGGGGTGGCAGATCGCCGTGGCGCTGGTCGTCGGCATCGTGCTGATGGTGCTGCGGGAGCAGGGCGCCTACAACACGCGGCTGATCTTCCCGTTCTTCAAGGGCCTGATTCCGGACCTGGGATGGTTCTACCTGCCGTTCGTGGTGTTCGTGCTGGTCGCGTGGTCGAACGCCGTGAACCTGACCGATGGCCTCGACGGCCTCGCCATCAGCACGTTTACGATTGCGGCGGCGACGTTCACCGCACTCGCCTACGTCACCGGCCACCGCGTGCTGGCCGACTACCTGCTGCTGGTGCGCTTCCCGCAGTCGGCGGAGCTCACAGTCTTTTGCGGGGCGCTGGTCGGCGCGTCGCTCGGATTCCTGTGGTACAACGCCTACCCCGCCGAGATCTTCATGGGCGACGTCGGCTCGCTGGCGCTCGGTGCCGCGATTGCCACGGTCGCCACGCTCATCAAGCAGGAACTGCTGCTCGTGGTTGTCGGTGGCGTCTTCGTCGCCGAGGCGTTGTCGGTGGTCATCCAGGTGGGCTCGTTCAAGTTGACGGGCAAGCGCGTGTTCAAGATGGCGCCGCTGCACCACCACTTCGAGCTGAGTGGCTGGAGTGAGCCGAAGGTTTACGCGCGGTTCGTCATCGTCGGGATCATCTTCGCGCTCTTCAGCCTGACGACGCTGAAGCTGCGGTGACGGAGGCGCGCGACGAAGTGTTCACGGTCAGCGGCCAGCGCGTCACCGTCGTCGGAGCGGCCCGGAGCGGGATTGCCGCGGCGGAACTGCTGGTGCGACGCGGCGCACGGGTCACGTTGTCCGATGCGCGGCCAGCACTGGCGGAATCCGATGCCGCGAGGCTGCGGGCCGCCGGAGTGGAACTGGAACTGGGCGGCCACACGGACGGCACCTTCACTGGGGCCGGCCTGATTGTGATGAGTCCGGGGGTGCCGCCGGAGATTCCGGTGATCGCCGCCGCCAAGGCGGCGGGCGTGCCGGTGATCGGCGAAGTGGAACTGGCGTTCAGGTGGCTGAAGGGCCGCGTGATCGCCATCACGGGAACGAAGGGCAAGTCGACGACCACGTCGCTGACGGGACGGATGCTGCGGCAGGCCGGATTCTTGGTGACGGTGGGAGGCAACATCGGCGCGCCGGTCAGCGCGCAGGTGGACGAGTCCACGGCTGACACGCTGCACGTCATCGAGGTGAGCAGCTTTCAGCTGGAACAGATCGACCAGTTCCGGCCCTGGGTCGCGGTGATGCTGAACTTTTCACCCGACCATCTGGATCGCCACCACACAGTGGCGGCGTATGCCGAGGCCAAGGCGCGCGTGTTCGAGAACCAGCAGGCGACCGATTGTGCCGTCCTCAACGCGGACGATGAACCGGCGTTGCAGCTGGCGGCGAAGACGAAGGCGACCCGGCGGCTTTTCTCGCGGCGCGGCGCGGTGGCGGACGGAACGGTGGTGGAAGGCGGCTGGATTGTCAGCCGGCAGGGCGGCCGGTCAGAACGGCTCGTGCCGGTGTCGAGCATCCGACTGCTCGGACCACACCTGATCGACGACGTCATGGCGGCGGCCACGGTGGCCTCGATCGTGGGGGCGACGGCCGAGGCGATGACCGCAGCGGTGGAATCGTTTGGTGGACTCGAGCACGCGATGGAACTGGTGAGCGAGTGTCAGGGCGTCCGGTTCGTCAACGACTCGAAAGCGACGAATGTGGAAGCGGCCGTCCGCTCCATCGAAAGCTTCGAGTCAGGCGTGGTCGCCATTGTCGGCGGAAGGTTCAAGGGGGGCGATCTGCGGTTGCTGCGGACCCCGATGGGGGGCCGCGGCAAGGGCGTGGTGGCCATCGGCGAAGCGAAAGACCTGGTGCGGCGCGCGCTCGAGGACGTCATCGAGGTGCGCGACGCCGAGTCGATGGACGAGGCGGTGGCGACGGCATTCGAGCTGGCGCGTCCGTCTGGTGTGGTGGTGCTGGCGCCGGCCTGTGCGAGCTTCGACATGTTCCGCGATTACGCGGACCGCGGAGCCTGCTTCAAGGCCGCAGTGCAGCGGCTCGTCGAGAGCCGCACGTAGCGCGGGTGTGGCGTCGGGTGACAACCGTGAGCGGTGAGCTGTCATCAGTCGGATTTCGCGACGAAGGATTGGCTGCTGGGAAAGCAGGCTGCCCCGGCCTGCGAAGCTGGTGCCTTCATCCAAAGCCGACTGATGACTGCTGACCGCTTACAGTGTTTCGGAAATTCGCGAGCTGAGCTTTAGGGACCATGGCGAGAAAACTCAAATCCGACCCGGTGCTGTTCCTGGCGACGGTGGGGCTCGTCTGTCTGAGCATCATCATGGTCTGGAGCGCGTCGGCGGTCATCGCCATGGAGCGGTATCAGCAGCCGTACATGTTCCTGATGAAGCAGACCTTGTGGGCGTCCATGGGGCTGGCCGTGTTGTGGATCGCCATGGGCGTCGACTACCGGATCTACAAGCAGGAGAAGTTCATCTGGGCGTGCCTGGGCATCGTCGGTCTGGCACTCGTGGCGGTGCTCTTCAGTCCGCCGGTGAACAACGCGCGGCGGTGGTTCAGTATTGGCGGCCTCGGCATCCAGCCGTCCGAACTCGCGAAGCTGGCGGCCATTTTCTTCGTCGCCTCGATACTGGAACGGCGCATCACGCGCATCAACGAGATCGCCTACTCGCTGCTGCCGATCGGTCTGGTCGTCGGGGCACTGGTCGGGCTGATCCTGCTCGAGCCAGACTTCGGCACCTCGATGTCGCTGGTGCTGATCGCTGGCGTGATGATTTTTGCCGCCGGACTCAGCTACGTCTACGTGGCAACCGTGGGGCTGACACTGCTGCCGATTGCGGGGCTCATCATGTTCGGCGCCGCCTATCGCCGGCGCCGCCTGTTCGCGTTCCTCGATCCGTGGGGAGACCCGCTCGGTGACGGGTTCCAGCTGATTCAGTCGCTGATTGCCGTCGGTACCGGCGGCGTCACCGGACGCGGCCTGATGGGGGGGGTCCAGAAGCTGTTCTTTCTGCCAGAGCCGCACTCGGACTTCATCTACGCGGTGATCTCGGAAGAGCTCGGGTTGATTGGCGCCACCGCCGTCCTCATCTGCTTCTGCGTGATTACGTGGCGTGGCCTGCGCGTGGCCATCAACGCGCCCGACACGTTCGGATCTTTCGTGGCGCTCGGGCTGACGACGATGATCGCCGTCCAGGCCCTGGTGAACATCAGCGTCGTGCTGGGCATGATGCCGACAAAGGGGATTCCGCTGCCGTTCCTGAGCGCGGGTGGGTCGTCGCTGCTCATCAACCTGCTCGGGATGGGCGTGTTGTTGAACGTGTCGCGGCATGCGTCGTCGCAGCAAGTCTGAGGTGGGATGAGCAAGGCACTCCGCGTGGTGATCGCCGGCGGCGGGACGGGTGGACATCTCTACCCGGGCATCGCTGTCGCGCGTGAATTGCTGGCGCGGCGTCCTGATTCAACCGTGACGTTTGCCGGCACGCAGAAGGGCCTCGAGTTCCGCGTCGTCCCACTCGAAGGGTTCGAGCTGGACACGATTCGGAGCGGCGGGTTGAAGGGGAAGTCGATCGCAGACCGTGCCCGGGGCGCGTTGCTGATTCCGCTTGGCATGCGGGACGCCTGGCGCATCGTGTCGCGCCGGCGGCCCGACCTGGTGATCGGCGTCGGCGGCTACAGCTCGGGACCCGTGGTGTTGACGGCGGCTCTGCGCGGCGTGCCGACGATGCTACTGGAACAAAACGCGGTGCCCGGCCTGACGAACCGGTTGCTGGCGCGGGTGGTGAACGCGGCGGCGGTGACCTACGAGTCGACGCGGAGTTTCTTCGGACGCAAAGCATTCGTGAGCGGGAATCCGGTACGGGCGGAATTCGTCGACCGGCAGGAGACGGCGGACGGCGCGCGCGACCCCGGCCTGCACCTGCTGATCTTCGGTGGGTCGCAGGGCGCGCATGCGATCAACGCCGCCATGGTGGCGGCCGCGCCGGCGCTGGCCGGACTGGGTGCGCCGCTGCGGATCACGCACCAGACCGGTGAGCGCGATGTGGAGATGGTGCGACAGGGGTATGCCGCGGCCGGCCTGACAGCGACGGTCGAAGCGTTCCTCTACGACATGGCGGTACGGCTCGGGCAGGCAGACCTGGTGGTCTGCCGTGCGGGAGCCACGACGCTGGCGGAACTGATGGCAGCAGGCAAGCCGTCGATCCTGATCCCGCTGCCGACCGCCACCGACGATCACCAGCGCAAGAATGCCGAAGCGCTGGCCTCGGCCGGTGCAGCGGACGTGATGTTGCAGCACGATGCGATGGGGCCGGCCCTGGCCAGTCGCATCGCGAGCCTGGTGAACGACGCCGAGGTCAGAACGCGCATGAGCGCGGCGGCCCGAGCGCTGGCACGGCCGGATGCGGCCCGCGTGATCGTCGACCGCGCGCTTGCGCTGGCCCGACGGTAGGCGCAGGCGAATGACGACAGTGGGGACGATAGCGTGATGAGACAGCCGATGAATGCTGACGCAGGAATGGAGGGCGCGTGCTAGGGCGGACGCGCCGTATCCATTTCGTCGGCATTGGCGGCAGCGGCATGAGCGGCATCGCCGAATTGCTGGCGAACCTCGAGTACGTGGTGACCGGCTCTGACGAGAAGCGATCGGCCGTCACCGACCGACTGGCCTCGCTCGGCGTCACTGTGCACATCGGCCATGCCGCACAACACATCGGTGGTGCTGATGTCGTGGTGATCTCGTCTGCGGTGAAGCCGGCGAATCCGGAAGTGGTCGAGGCGACCCGTCGCGACATCCCGGTGATTCCGCGGGCAGAGATGCTGGCCGAGCTGATGCGGCTGCGCTACGCGATCGCGGTGGCTGGTGCGCACGGCAAGACCACGACGACGTCGATGATCGCGCTGTCGCTGGAGCGGGCCGGGCTCGATCCGACGGCGGTGATTGGCGGCCGGCTCAGTGCGTTCGGCAGCAACGCACGGCTCGGACGCGGCGAGCTGATGGTGGCGGAGGCCGACGAGAGCGATCGGTCGTTCCTGAAACTGTTTCCCACAGTGGCGGTGATTACGAACATCGACTACGAGCACCTGGAGAACTACGGCAGCTTCGACGACCTCCGGCAGGCGTTCGTCGACTTCGCCAACAAAGTGCCCTTCTTCGGCGCCGTCGTCTGCTGTGCGGACGATGCCCACCTCGCCGCAGTGACCGGGCGGATGACCCGGCGGGTGGTGACGTACGGCGTGTCCGACGCTGCGGATGTGACCGCGACCGACGTCGTCCTCGGACCGATGCGCGTCACCGCCACGGTGAGGCGCCGCGCCCGCGGTTCGGCCGATGCGGCGAAGACGATCACCACGCTGGGTACCCTTGAACTGAACGTCCCCGGGCATCACAACCTGCTGAACGCGCTGGCCACCGTCGCCGTGGGGCTGGAACTCGGCATACCGTTCGAGCGCATTGCGCCTGGGCTGAAAGAGTTCAAGGGCGCGGAACGGCGCTTCGACGTGCGCGGCGAGCCGCGCGGCATCCTCGTCGTGGACGACTACGGTCATCACCCCACCGAGATTGCCGCGGTGCTCGCGGCCGCCCTGCCGCTGAACCGGCGGATCGTGATCGCCTTTCAACCGCACCGCTTCTCGCGGACGCAGGCGCTATTCGATGCCTTCGGGCCGTCGATGGCTGGTGCTGATGCGATCGTCCTGACTGACATCTACGCGGCCGGCGAAGAGGCGATTGCTGGCGTGACGCTCGACGCACTGGCGGCGCGCGTCCGCTCGCAAATTGCGGTGCCTGTCGAGGTAGTGCCCCGCCTGGCGGACGTGGCGCCGGCGCTGGCGCGGCTCGCCCAGCCAGGCGACGTGGTCATTACGCTCGGTGCCGGCTCGATCGCGAGTGTGCCTGACCAGTTGCTGGCGCTGCTCGACCGTCGCGGCGGCAGGTCGCGCGCCGTGGAGGCGAGGTCATGAGTCCGGTTGCGGTTTCAGCCGATCGCCGTTTTCACCGCGCGCACGTCAAGCCGGCGCGCCGGCGCGCCGCGTGGCGCCGCGTGGCGGTTCCTGGCGTGAAGTACGGCGTGCTGCTGGCGCTCGTCCTGTTCGCCGCGACGCGCGCGCAGACGTTCGTGCAGACCTCGCCGCTGCTGCGCATCGACCGCATCGTGATGAGCGGCAATCAGCGTGTGCCGACGGAGGCCGTGAGCGCGCTGCTCGGCGGCCTGCACGGCGAGAACATCCTGTCTGCCGACCTCGAGGCGTTTCGCGACCGCCTGATGGCGTCGCCGTGGATTGCGGACGCCTCGTTCAGGCGTGCGCTGCCGTCGACGCTCGAGGTGATGGTGCGCGAGCGCACACCCATTGCCATTGGCCGAACGAGCGGCCAGTTGTATCTGGTCGACGAACGGGGAGCCGCCATCGACGCCTACGGACCGCAGTACGCGAACCTCGACCTGCCGATCGTCGACGGCTTCGGCGCCGGCAAGGGCGACGAGGCGGCAGACACAGCGCGAGGTGCGACCGCCGCGCGCCTGATCCTGGCGCTCCGGCAGAAGCCGGCGATCGCCGAGCGGTTGTCGCAGGTGGATGTGGCCGACGTGCACAACGTCACCATCCTCCTCAACGACGACTCGGCGGAACTGCGGGTCGGTGACGATCATTTTCTCGAACGAGTGGAGTCGTATCTGTCGCTCTCGTCGGCGCTGCATCAGCGCGTGCCGGCGATCGACTACGTCGACCTGCGGTTCGACGGCCGCGCCTATGTGCGGCCGCGTGGCAAGACGGATGCCCCAGCAGCGGCGGGTCACTCGAAGGTCAGTCGCGTGAACGACGCCGAGCAGCACTGATGAAGCAGCACCGGAGGCAGAGTGGCGCGTAAAGAACGGTATCTGGTCGGCCTGGACGTCGGCACCTCGAAGGTCACCGCGGTGGTCGGCGAGGTTCTCGACGGAGAAGGGCTCGACATCGTCGGGCTCGGGGTCGCAGAGTCGCGGGGGATTCGTCGCGGTGTCGTGGTGAACCTCGAGGCGGCCGTCGACTCGATCAAGAAAGCAATCGAAGAGGCTGAGTTGATGGCGGGGGTGGAAATCGACTCCGTGCACCTCGCCCTGTCCGGGCCGCAGATCAAGGGATTCAACAGCCGCGGCGTGATTGCGGTGGCGGGTAAGAACCGGGAGATCACCAAGGAAGACGTCAGGCGCGCCATCGACGCGGCGAAGGCGGTGTCGTTGCCGACCGGCCGCGAAATCCTGCACGTGCTTCCGCAGGACTTCGTCGTCGACGAGCAGGACGGGATCGGCGCGCCAGTCGGGATGACCGGCGCGCGCCTCGAGGTCAACGTCCACATCATCACCGGCAACCAGAGCTCGACGCAGAACATCGTGGCGTGCGTCAACCGCGCCGGCGTGAACGTCGCCGAGACCGTGGTGGAGCAACTGGCCGCGAGCGAGTCGGTACTGACGGTGGACGAGAAGGAACTCGGCGTGGCGCTGGTCGATATCGGCGGCGGCACGACGAACATCGCCATCTACGAACGCGGCAGCCTCTGGCACACCGCGGTGATTGCGGTTGGCGGCGACCATTTCACGAACGACATCGCGGTCGGCCTGCGCACGCCAGTACCGGACGCGGAGAAGATCAAGCGCAAGTGCGGCTGCGCGTTGTCGGCCATGGTCGACGAAGACGAGACCATGGAAGTGGCGAGTGTCGGCGGGCGCAAGCCGCGGGTGATGGCGCGCCGCATCCTCTCGGAAATCCTCCAGCCGCGTGCGGAGGAGATTTTCCACCTGGTGTGGGACGAGATCCGGCGTGCGGGCTACGAGAAGAGCCTGAACTCCGGCATCGTGCTCACCGGCGGCGGCGCCATCCTCGATGGCATGCCGGAGATTGCGGAACAGATTTTCGACTTGCCGATTCGCCGGGGATGCCCGACGGGCGTGGGCGGCCTCGCCGACCACGTGAACAGTCCGACCTTCGCCACCGGCGTCGGTCTAGTGCTGTACGGCTATCGCAATGCGGTTGGAGAGGGCGCGCGGTCTCCGGTTGGAGCCGGTGCGCTGGTTCGAGTTGCCGGCCGACTGCGCGGCCTGTTTAAGGAATTCTTCTAATCACGAGGGAGTGGGCGAATGGCCGAATACAACCTACTGGGTGACCTGATGGACGGCATGTCCGAAGACCGGTTGCGACTTCGCCTGGACGAAGTCGCATTCACGGGCGCGAGGATCAAGGTCATCGGCGTCGGCGGCGGCGGTGGCAACGCCGTCAACCGCATGGTGCGCGCTGGATTCGACGGCGTCGAATTCATCGTGGCGAACACCGATCTGCAAGCGTTGAAGACCAACGCCGCGTCGGTGAAGCTGCAGATTGGATCGAAGCTGACGAAGGGGCTCGGCGCTGGCGCCGACCCGAACGTCGGCAAGAACGCCGCGCTCGAGGACACCGACAAGATCATCCAGGCCCTCGACGGCGCCGACATGATCTTCGTGACCACGGGCCTGGGCGGCGGTACGGGCACCGGCGCCGCGCCGATCATTGCCAGCCTGGCGAGCGAACTCGGCGCACTGACGGTGGCCGTGGTCACCAAGCCGTTCAAGTTCGAGGGCAAGAAGCGGCAGATCCAGGCCGAACGTGGCCTCGAGGCGCTGCGCGACTGCGTCGACACGATCATCACGATTCCGAATGAGCGCCTGCTCTCGATCATCGACCGTGCAACGCCGCTCACCGAGGCGTTCTGCACCGCGGACGATGTGCTGCGGCAGGCCATCCAGGGGATCTCGGACCTGATTCTGGTCCCGGGCCTGATCAACCTCGACTTCGCCGACGTCAAGACCATCATGTCGGGCATGGGGCTCGCGATGATGGGGACCGGCGTGGCGGAAGGTGAGGGGCGCGCGATCGAGGCGGCACGCAGGGCGATCTCGAGCCCGCTGCTCGAAGGCGCGTCGGTGAACGGCGCGCGCGGCGTCATCATCAACGTGACCGGCGGTCCAGACCTGTCGCTCGTCGAAGTGAGCGATGCGTCGACGATCGTGCAGGAAGCGGCCGATGAAGACGCGAACATCATCTTCGGCGCGGTGGTCGACCCGACGCTTGTCGGCAAGGTGAAGATCACCGTCATCGCCACGGGCTTCGGCCCCGGTGGCTATGTCCGCTCGGCGCAGACGCCGATCGACATGAAACAGTATGCGGACGTGGCGCGCCGGATGGACGTGCCAGCGGCGGTGGCTGGCGTGGCATCAGCGGAGCGATTCGCATCAGGCAAGGTCGCCGTCGGCGGCCGCCGCGGCATCTTCGATCTGCCGTCGCTCGGCAGCGGCTCGGGAGCCTCTGGCAGCGACGTGTCGGCTGACGCCGATCTCGACCTGAACTCCCCGTTCGACGTGCCCGCCTTCCTGCGTCGTCAGGAAGGCTGAGCGCGGCCGCGACGCAGCGCGACCGGTCCGCAACGGCTCGCGGTGATACAGTAGAAATATCCACGGCACCCGGGAGCGCCGACGTCGCCACGTCAGCGCCCGGGCCGTTTCGCTTCGGGGTGATGAGCCATCGTGCGTGTCATCCCCCGCTGGGGTTCCAAGCTCAACCTGCAACCATGAAGTCCTGGCAACAACGCGAACGCGCACTCGATACCCTTTCCAAGGAAGTCGGCTACATCCGTAAGCCACATGGTGGACGGCTGCGCATAGCGCTGGCATTCCCGAACACCTACTGGGTTGGCATGTCCAACCTTGGCTTCCAGACGGTCTACCGCCTCTTCAACGATCGGCCCGATATCGTCTGCGAGCGCGTGTTCCTCCCGCCCAAGCAGGAACTGGCCGCGCAACTCGCCGCAGGGACGCCGCTGGTGACGCTCGAGTCGCAGACGCCGGTGAACGAGTTCGACGTGTTCGCCTTCTCGGTGTCGTTCGAGTGGGACTACGTCAACATCTTGACGCTGCTGCGCCTGGCCGGGATCAAGCGCTACGCGACCGAACGCACGGCGCGCGACCCGCTGATTCTGGTGGGCGGGGCCGTGACGTTCGTGAACCCCGAACCGTTGGCGCCGTTTGCCGATGTGATTGCCGCGGGTGAAGCGGAAGTGCTCATCCCGTCGCTCGATCGGGCCTTCCGCGAATCGACCGGGCGCGATGAGTTGCTGCGCGCGCTGACGCAGGAGCGCGGGTTCTACATCCCGTCGTTCTACGAGCCGCGCTACAACGAGAGCGGCCTCCTGATGGAATATGTGCCGCTGCCAGGCACCAACGCGCCGGTGCCCGTGCGCAAGGCGGCGCTCAAGGTGACCGACGCGGTCGACCCGCCTGCCACCGGCATCTTCACGCCCGATACGGAGTTCGGCTCGCGCTTCCTGATCGAAGTGGTGCGTGGCTGCGCCAACCTGTGCCGCTTCTGCTGGGCCGGCTACAACTACCTGCCGGTGCGGTCGTTCCCGGCCGATCGCATCCTCGAACTGGCCCGCAATGCGAGGGAGCATGCGTCGCGCGTCGGACTCGTCTCGATCGCGCTGTGCGCCCACCCCGAGATCGAGCGCATTCTTTCGAGTCTGCTCGAGATGGGCTACCAGATCAGCCCAGCATCGCTGCGCCTGGACGACCTCACCGACCCGATCGTGAAGATGCTTCACGATAGCGGCGAGAAGAGCATCACCATCGCGCCAGAGGCCGGTTCGGACCGCATGCGCCGCGTCATCAACAAGACGGTGACCAACGACGAGATCCTCGACCGCGCGGATCTGATCTTCAGGAACGGCATCGAGAACCTGAAGCTCTACTACATGATCGGCCTGCCCACGGAAACCGATGAGGACCTCGTGGGTATCCGCGACCTGACGGTGCAACTGCGCGACATCATGATGAAGTATGCCAAGCCGAAGGGGCGCGTCGGCAAGATCGTCGGCAGCGTGAACCCGCTCATCCCGAAGCCAGGCACGGCCTACCAGTGGCTGCCGATGGAAGATCCGGCCGTGACCGACAAGAAGATCAAGCGCTTGCGGTCGCTGATGGCCGGCATCGACAACGTCTACTTCAACATCAAGTCTGAACGGCATTCGTACTATCAGGCGCTGCTCTCGCTGGGCGATCGCCGCGTGGCGCCCGCCATCGAAGCCGCCGAACGGAATGGTCAGGACTGGCGTGCTGCCGTGGAAGAAGCCGGCGTCGACGCCGCCTTCTTCATCTTTCGCGACCGCACCAACGACCCGCTGCTGCCGTGGGACATCATCGACGGCGGCATGAAGGAGTCGTTCTTCCGGAACGAGTACGAGAAGTCGACGCGGGCCGAGTGGACGCTGCCGCCGAAGCGAGCGCAGGAGAACGCGCGTCTGCTGCCGATGGCCTGACCGCGCCCTCCCGCCCGATTCGCTCACGACGCAATCGCCGCCCGTTGCTCGAACTCCGCAAACGCTTCGAGGATGAGATCGCGAATCTTGTCCTGGGCCGTCGAGTCGACGATTGGACGCAGCAGCGCGTAGCTGCGGCGTTCGCCGGCCACGCTGTACTGACGCGCCGGGAACGTGACGTTCCGCCCTCCACCGCCACCACGACGTTCCCAGATCGCGAATCCAATCAGCTTCAGTCCGTTCAGCGGACCGTCGGTGAAGTGCAGTTCGGCATCGGCCAGCTTGCCGGGTGGATTGCCCTTGTCGTTCGGCGAAATCCTGATGATCACGAGACACGCTCCTTCCTGCATGCGGCGCGCGGCGCCGCGGGGTTGCGGACGCGTGACTGCACATCAAGCGGGGTGCCACTCAGGCGGCGATCGCCGGTGTATCCGTAAACCGCAGTGGACGGGAGCGTTGTGGCCGTGATGATGGCGCGTGACGGCGAGGGTGCGCACGCGGGGCGCTGGCGGATGCCAACCCGCGTTGCCGGCGGCTAGCGGGCGAAGCGCATAACCGACGCGACCGCAAGGGCATCCAAGTGCGTGAGCGTGAGGAGCGACGAACCGGCCCCCATCGCATCGCAGCGCCGCCGCGCACTGCCGTGGAATTCGAGTGGCGGCGGGCCGTCAGTACGCCCGACGGCGATGACGCGCTACCGCACCTGCGGAGCGTGTCAGGTGCCGAGCGCCTTCACTGCCGCTTCCTTCGCGGCGAAGCGTCAGGCAAAATGAACAGCCGCGTGGCGGCGACGCTGCCAGTACGCGACCTCCCCATCCGTGAAGACCCACGCGATGAATCGTGCGCCGTCGCGTTCAATCGTGCTGACGATGCGGGGGATGTCCGTGGCATCGATGCCGAGGCCAATGATGGTGGACCCGCGAACATGATACTGCCGCCGCCAGACGCCGCTTTCGAGTGGCGCGATACCGCGTTCGGCCCTGCGCTGGTCTGCCTGCCTCTTGAGGAGGATGCGCCGCATCTCTTCACCACTCGCGCGTGGCCGCTCGGCCACGCTGGCGCGGATCGACGTGTGTGGGCCGACGTGGCGGTGGCGCTCGGTGCCTCGATGGCCGAACTGGTCCGCCTTCAGCAGGTGCACCGCGCCGGCATCGTCGTGGCCGACCGTCTGCCGCGCGCAGCGCAGGATGCGTTGCCAGTGGGGGACATCGTGCTGTCGCGCGCCGCGGGGCGGGTCATTGCCGTGCAGGGCGCCGACTGTGTGCCGTTACTGATTGCCGATCGCCGGCTCGGAGTGGTGGCCGCCGCGCACGCGGGCTGGCGTGGCCTGGCGCAGGGCGTGCCGCGCGTCGCGGTCCAGGCGATGGTCAAGACCTACGGTTCAACTCCCGCAGATCTCGTCGTCGCGACCGGTCCATCGGTCGGTGCCTGTTGCTACGAGGTAGGGCCGGATGTGCAGGTCGCTTTCGCGACCGCAGGTTGGCCGGTCGATGCACTGAACCGGTGGTTCATGCCGGCGCCAAGGGTGGACGCCGGGAATCCGCCAATGCCGGGTCTGGCGAGCGAGCCGCGCCCTGGACACGCCTTCTTTGATGGCTGGGCCTGTGCGCACGAGCAACTGCGCAGGGCTGGCGTGCCCGCGGCGCAGCTATTCGGCTCGCGGCTCTGCACCGCCAGCCACGGCGCGCTCTGTTCGTACCGGCGCGACGGCACCGTTGCCGGGCGCATCGCCGGCGCCATCATGCCGTCCAGGTCTACGGGACGGCGGTGACCGTGGGCGGCGGGACGAAATAGAGGATGCGGTTGCAGTGATCGCACTGCAGGATCGCGTCATTGCGCCGCACGGTGTTGAACACCTGCGGGCGCAGGCGCACGTGGCACAGCGTGCACACGCCGTCTCTCGCCTCCGACATCGCGATGCCGTTGCGGCGACCGGACACCCGCTCAAAAATGGTGAGCGCCTCCGCCGACAGGCTCGACACGACACCGGCACGTTCCGCCGTCAGCGCCTCCACCAGGTGCCGCAGCACGTCGTGTTCCGTCACGATGGAGGCCTTCTCTGACTCCACGCTCTGCAGGGTCGACGCCAGCTCCGTGTCGGCGGTCTTCAGGGCGACGTTCAGATCGTCGAGTTCCATCATCCGCTCGAGCATCCGATCCTCGTGCACCTTGATTTCGTTCTGGGCGAACGCGACCTCGTGCTGGATGGCGTGGTACTCCTGGTTCGTCTTGACGTTCATCCCCTGTTCGCGGAACTTCGACAGGCGGCCCTGGTGCAGGGTGATGTCCTTCTCGATGTCGCGGCGGGTCGTGCCGTTTTGCACGATACGTTCCTTGGCCGCGGCGACCTTGGCGGTCGCCAAGACGAGGCGCCCGTCGAGCGCCTTGACCCTGGCGGCTTCTGCCCCGAGCTTCTGTTCGGCGTCACGGGTCGACAAGTCGATCTGCTGGAGTGCGATCAGCCGTTCAATATCTGCATGCATGCGTAAGGTTCCGATGCGCCCGTGGGTCGCGTGACGGACAACATAAAAAAAGCCCCGGCACACAAGTGCCGGGGCTTCGCTGGCGGCGTGATGCCACCAACGGTGAACGCGTGCGATTGAGCCGACCGTGACGTTGGCGCTGATGTCATCGTGATGGTTCCGGCTCCGCTCTTCTGTGACTCGTCGAACACTGCGCGGCGTTCCAGTCTGACTGCCTGTCCGAACGCCGCGCTCGCCTCGTGCGTATGGTGGGCCCACCAGGATTCGAACCTGGAACAGGCCGGTTATGAGCCGGCGGCTCTAACCGTTGAGCTATGGGCCCCAAAAGTCGCCAGTCATCAGTCTCGAGTCTCAAGTCCGCGGCGCAGGCTGACGGGCAGTGCCCAGCGCCGACTGGCGACTTGTGACTTGTTGACTTGAGACTACGAAGTACGTCCCTCGAGGAACGCCCGCAGCTTGCGGCTGCGCGACGGGTGGCGCAGCTTGCGGAGCGCCTTGGCCTCGATCTGACGGATGCGCTCGCGGGTGACCGCGAAGCTCTGGCCGACTTCCTCGAGCGTGTGCTCGCTGCCGTCGCCGACTCCGAAGCGCATCTTGATGACCTTCTCCTCGCGCGGCGTCAGCGTCTTCAGGACCGACTCGGTCTGTTCCTTCAGGTTCAGGTTGATGACCGCTTCAGCCGGCGACACGACCTGGCGATCCTCGATGAAGTCGCCAAGATGCGAATCTTCCTCTTCGCCGATTGGGGTTTCGAGCGAGATCGGTTCCTGCGCGATCTTCAGGACCTTGCGGACCTTGCTGACCGGGATATCCATCCGCTTCGCGATTTCCTCAGAGGTGGGTTCGCGGCCAAGCTCCTGCACCAGCGCGCGCGAGGTGCGAATGAGCTTGTTGATCGTCTCGATCATGTGGACCGGGATACGGATGGTGCGCGCCTGGTCGGCGATGGCGCGGGTGATGGCCTGGCGAATCCACCACGTCGCGTAGGTCGAGAACTTGTAGCCGCGGCGGTACTCGAACTTGTCCACGGCCTTCATCAGGCCGATGTTCCCTTCCTGGATGAGGTCGAGGAACTGCAGGCCGCGGTTCGTGTACTTCTTGGCGATCGACACCACGAGGCGAAGGTTGGCCTCGACCAGTTCCTTCTTGGCCTGTTCCGCCTGGTATTCGCCGCGCAGGATCGTGTCGAGCGTGCTCTTGAGCGCCGCCGGTTCCTGCTCGAGCGAGTCGGTGGTGGTCTTGAGCCGGAGCTTCTGCTCCTTCATCTGACGGGTGAGGTTCTTCGCGTCCTCTTCCTTCAGCTTGTGCTTTTTGTTCTTCGGATTCAGCAGGCGATCGATGCCTTCGATCTCGCGCTGAATCGACTTCACGCCCTCGACCGCATCCTTCATCTCTTCGATGAGGCGGCGCTTGACCGATTCGGTGAACTCGATCTCGCGGACCTTCCGGGACACCTCGATGCGGGCGCGCATCGCCATCCAGTGCGCCTTGCGGTACTTCTTCTTGTCCTTGGTCATGACGCCCTTGGGCGTCTCGGCCAGTTTCTCGACGAGCTTCTCGGCGTTCAGGTTCGCCTTGCGGACGTTCTCGATCTGCTTCTGCACCTGACGCGACCGCTCGGCGATACGCTCGTCGGTGATTTCCTCGTCGTTGAAGATCACCAGTTCGCGGATCGTCCGGTCGCCCGTGTGCAGGGCGTCGCCGAGATTGATGACCTTCTTCGCGACCAGCGGGGTGCGCGAGATTGACTTGATCACCGCCAGCTTGCCGCGCTCGATACGGCGGGCGATTTCGACTTCGCCTTCGCGGGTGAGCAGCGGCACGGTGCCCATCTCGCGGAGGTACATGCGGACGGGGTCGTTCGTCTTGTCGAGGGTGCCCGGGGTGAGATCGAGTTCGAGCTCCTCCGACCCTTCAGCCGTGCGGTCGATCGGCTTGTCGTCCCGCATGTACTTCTGGTCGGAGTCGATGACCTCGATGCCGGCGCTGCCGAGGGCGTTGAAGAGGTCGTCGAGCTCGTCGGACGAGGTGATCTCAGACGGCAGGAGTTCGTTAACCTCGTCGTACAGGAGGTAGCCTTTCTCCTTGCCGATGTTGATGAGCTGTCGTACCTCGTCGTACTTTTCTTCGATCGACATTTATTCAGCCTCGTCCCTACGTCAGTTGCTCGATGCGGTGCAGTAAATCTATTTTCTTACGCCACAGGTCATCGATCGCCGTGCCATTCGGGCCGGCTCCGAGTTCCTGCAGCCGATCGATTTCGCGCTGAATCGCAGCGCGCTCCCGCTCCCATCGCAGCCGCTTCAGCGCGCGTGCGCAGGCGAGCGGCGGAGCAGGCGGATCGGTGGTCGCGGCAATGCCGGTGACCACCTGAGCGTTCACAGTACTTAGACGCTGCAAAAGTGCTGATGGTAAGCCATCTGGCGTCGTCGATGTCTGCAGCGCGCGAGCGGTTTCGAAGATTTCTCGCGAGGCCAGATGGCTCAGATCGTCGCCGTCCAGCTCCGCCAGTGCCGCAAGTCCCAAACTACTATTATGTACGAGGGCCCATATCAGACCCTTCTCCGCATTCTTGAGCTGCCCGAATGATGGCAGTTCACGGGCGGTGACCTCGGTCCGCTTCTGGACCGCCGCCTTCCTGATTTCGGCTCGAACCACGTCCTCCGTGACCCTGGCCCGGTGGGCAATCCGGTCCGCGAACTGGTCGCGGGCCGTTGCCTCCGGAATCTTCGCTGCCACCGTCAGCATCTTGCCGAGAAACTGCCGCCGTGCGTCATCGTGTGCAAAGTCGACCCCGTCGGCCGCCTGATCGAGCAGGTACTCGAGATAGGGGCGCGAACTCTTGAGCCGGTCGCGGTAGGCCTCCGGGCCGTTCTTGCGGATGAAGGTGTCCGGGTCCTCGCCCGTGTTCAGGACCAGGACGTTCACGTCGAACCCCTCCGCCACCAGCAGTTCGCACGACCGGACGGCCGCCCCCTGGCCGGCCGCATCCGGGTCGAAGCTGAGCACGATGCGGGTGGTGAAGCGGCGCAGCAACTGCGCCTGCGACTGGGTGAGGGCCGTGCCGCACGAGGCCACCACCGGTGCCGCCTGCGACTGGAAGACCTGCGCAAAGTCGAAGTAGCCCTCGACCATCACCGCATAGCCGAGCTTCCGGACGGCGGCCTTCGAGTAGTTGAGGCCGTAGAGCGTCCGGCTCTTCGAGTAGATCGGCGTCTCTGGCGAGTTCAGGTACTTGGGCACCTGGTCGGCGTCCATCGAGCGGCCGCCGAACGCGATGACCGAGCCGGTATCGCGGCAGATCGGGATCATCAGCCGGTTACGGAACCGGTCGATCAGCTCACCACCCTCCCGTTGCACGACGAGCCCGCTCTGGATGACCAGGGCCTGCGAGAACCCCTGTTTGAGCAGCCGCGCCTTCAACCCCTCGCGCGATTGGGGTGCAAAGCCGAGGCCGAGCTGCTCGATAGTCTGCGCCGAGATGCCACGCTCCGCCAGTTGCTGTCGCGCCCGGGTGCCTGTCGGCGCCGCCAGTTGCTCGCCGAAGTAGGCGCTGGCCATCTCGTGCATCTTCAGCAGCGCCTCGCGCAGCGCCGAGTCCTGCCGCGCCGACGGATCGCCTTCAGTCGGCTCGGGCAACGACATGCCGGCCTTCTGCGCCAGCATCTTCACCGCGTCGGCAAAGCCGGTCTTCTCGTGCAGCTCGAGAAACTTGAAGACGTCGCCGCCGACATTGCAGCCGAAGCAATGGAAAAACCCCTTCTCCGGGTCGACATGGAACGACGGCGTCTTCTCGCCGTGGAAGGGGCACAGCCCCTTGTAGGTGCGTCCCACCCGCTTCAGCGAGACGTACTCCTGAATGACCTGCACGATGTTCGCCTGCAGCTTCAGGTCGTCGATGAACGACTGGGGGAAGAGCGCCATCAGTCCTTCAGCTCCGCCACGGTGACGCCGCCGCCACCCTGGTTGGCCGGCGCCGGGGCGACGTTGGCCACCAGCGGGTGCTGCTGCAGGAAGCGCGTAATGGCCTTCCGGAGCTGACCCGTGCCGTGCCCGTGCACGAAGCGCAACGTCAGCTGGTCGTTCAGCAGCGACTCGTCCAGGAACCGTTCGGCGCGCGTCAACGCCTCGTCCACGGTGCAGCCGATGACGTTCAGCTCGGTCAGGTTGCCGTCGCGCGGCTGCAGGTCGACGTGCACGTTCACCCGTGACGCCGACGGGGCCGGCGCGACACCGATGACCCGGAGGTCCTTCACGTTGGCGCGCATCCGCTTGCCGCGCACGTCCACCTCGGCAGTATTGTCGTGGATCGCCGTCACCACCCCTTCGAGCCCCAGCATCCCCGTGGCCACGCGTGCCCCGATGGTGACCGGCCCCGACGGTAGCTGCGGTGCGGCAGGCGCCTGCTCGTCGGGCGCGAGGAGGCGGCCGATGACGGCGTCGACCTCGTCGCGCGCTTCCGACCTGGCGGTACCGCTCGCTCCGGTGTTCACGCTCCGGCGCGCGGCCTCCTCGGCCAACGCCTGTGTCTTCTGCTTCAGCTTCGCGATCACGCCCTCGATCTGCTTGCGTGCCTCGCGGGCCTGTCCCTCCAGCTGCTCACCGAGCTTCTTCCTGCCGGTCTCTTCGCGCTCGCGCAGCGCCTCCTCGCGCTCCCGCATGCGGTCTTCTGCCGCATCCATCCGCTCGCGCTCGCGCGCCACCTGCCGGCGGTCGTGTTCGAGCGAGCGGATGTCGTGGTCGATGCGTGCCAGATGCTCGGCCAGCTGCGCCTCGCGCTGGGTCAGGTTGTTGCGCGCCGCGGCGATCACCGACGGGCTCAGGCCGAGCCGTGCCGCGATTTCGAGCGCCAGGCTGCGCCCGGGCGAGCCGTAGAGCAGCTCATAGGTCGGCGCGAACGTCGACGGGGTGAAGCCGAACGCGGCCGACTGCACGCCTTCCGTCGTCGACGCATACGACTTCAGCGCGTCGTAGTGGCTCGTGGCCATCAGCGTGGCGCCGCGCTGGCGGAAGTGGTCGACCACCGCCACACCGAGCGCGCCGCCCTCGATCGGGTCGGTGCCTGAGCCGACCTCGTCCAACAGCACCAGGCTCGGCACCTCGAGGTCGCGGTCCATCGAGACAAGGTTGGTGATGTGCGCCGAGAAGGTGCTGAGGCTCGCCTCGATCGACTGCTCGTCGCCGATGTCGGCAAACACCGTCTTGAAGACCGGCAGCCGCGAGCCGTGCGCCGCCGGAATGCGCAGCCCCGACTGCGCCATCATCGCCAGCAGGCCGGCGGTCTTCAGCGCCACGGTCTTGCCGCCGGTGTTCGGGCCCGTGATCAGCAGCACGGTCGCTGGTGGAATGATCTTGATGGTGACTGGCACCGCCTTCTTGAGCAGCGGGTGCCTGGCATTCTGCAGTTCGAAGGCGCCGTCGGTCGACAGGCGCGGCTCGATCCCATCGATCGAGTCGGAGAACCTGGCGCGCGCTTGCAGCACGTCGAGCAAAGTCGCCGCTTCGACGGTCCGTTCGAGGTCGTCCGGACGCGCGCGAAACGTCTCGGTCAGCTCAAGCAGGATCCGGCGCACCTCTTCGGACTCGGCTTCTTCGAGCGCCACGATGTCGTTGTTGATTTCCACCGTGCCGAGCGGCTCAAGATAGAGGCTGGCGCCGCTGGTCGAGGCGCCGTGCACGATGCCAGGGATGCCGCTGCGATGTTCGGCCTTCACCACCAGCACGTAGCGGCCGTTGCGCTCGGTGACGACCTGGTCCTGGAGATACTTCGACGTGTCCTTGCTGCGCAGGTACGTCTCGAGCGTGCCGCGCAGGCGCGTTTTCTGTCGCCGAAGCCGGTCGCGGATGCTGCGCAGCGCCGGGCTGGCATTGTCCACCACATCGCCCGAGGGGTCGATGGTGGCGCGCGTCTTCGCAATCTCGTCCGTGAACGACGCGGCGTTCGCTCCAGCCCGATCGACGAGCGGGAATTCCGCGGCGACGCGGCGGATGGCGCTGCGCGTGTCCTCCACCGAGTCGAGGAACGTGGCGAGCGCCAGCAGGCGCTGGGCTTCGAGCGCGCGCCCCTCCACTGCCAGCGCCGCGAGGATGGTGGTGAGGTCGGCATGCGCGCGCAGGGCAAAGGCCCCGTGACGCGCGATGTACAGCGCAGCCTGCGTCGTGGCCGACAGCAGCCCGGCGACTTCCTTCAGGTCGGTTGACGGCCGCAGTTGCTCGAGACGCTCGTCGCCCATCGGCGTGAGCGCATACGCGCGCACGCCATCGACGATGCGATCGAATTCGAGCGCCCTGAGGGCGGAGATGTGCATAAAGAAACGCGTCAGGAGAAACGGCGACCCGGCCAGCGGAGGGAAACCTGAATCTTAACGTACTGCCGCGTGTATCCGGAGGGCAGGGCTCCCTCTGGACACGTACTGCGAGCGGACTCGTTGAAGCGGACGCCGCCGAGGATGGCGAACGATCTGGTCTTTACGTCCCTGGCGGCGCCACCGCCGGCGATGATGCCGAGGTCGACGCTTTCATAGTTCTTCTTGACGTCGACGCCGTTGAGGTCAGCCTTGGGCAGGATATCGGCCACAGGTCCGGCGACGCCGTAGACGATCGCTCCGGTATTGCGGTTGGACGAACCGATGTTCACCCACAGCAGCACCGGAATCTTGAGGTAGTAGTTGCTGGCAGTGAAGATGCCGGCTTCCCATCCGTGGTTCTTCTTGAAAGTGCTGTCGGCCTCCCGGGAGGAGGACAAGCGCACGCCGCCCTTGACGCCGAACCCGAAGCCCTTGGCCGCGGTGGACCGTACCTGCTGGCCCTGGCCCTGCGCCATACCGGCTACCAGGAACGAGGCCGCGTCTGGGCCTCTGCCGTGGTGCTGAGCGATAGCGTCGCGACCGCTGCGATCGCGGTGATCGAACGTGCAAGCTGTGTGCGCATGAGGGGTCTGCTTGGAACGACTCGAATGACCGCAAGGACCATCGAGGGCGCTCATCAGCAGGTATCCTCTGGCGTGTCGGGCCTACAAGTGGTTGATAAGGCTGGCGATATTCGCCGCTCCGAAGCCGTTGTCGATGTTGACGACCGACACCCCCGACGCGCAGCTGTTCAACATGCCCAGAAGTGCCGCAATTCCGCCGAAGCTGGCGCCGTAGCCGATCGACGTGGGGACCGCGACCACCGGAACCGATACGAGCCCGGACACCACGCTGGGAAGCGCCCCTTCCATGCCGGCCACCACGATGATGACGCGGGCGTTCGCAAGGCGATGTCGCTCGGTCAGGAGCCGGTGCAGGCCGGCGACCCCGACGTCGTACAGCCGTTCGACATCGTTACCCATGAGTTCAGCGGTGCAGGCGGCTTCTTCGGCCACCGGCAGGTCGGACGTGCCAGCGGCCACCACCAGCACGGTGCCGTGGCCCGACTCGATGTCCTGCTGTTTCAGGGTGATCAGGCGTGGCACGGCCAGATACACCGCCTCTGGAACGAGGGCCTGCACGGCTTCGTAGGTCTCGAGCGGCGCACGGGTGACCAGCAGCGTGGAGCCGCGCCCCACGATCGCGCGGGCGATCGCGGCCACTTGGGCCGGTGTCTTGCCGAGACCGAGGATCACCTCGGGGAACCCCTGCCGCATCGCGCGGTGATGGTCGACCTTGGCAAACCCCAGATCTTCGAAGGGGCGTTCACGGAAAGCGTCGAGCAACTGGCGCTCGGCCTGGGTGGTATCGACCAGACCGGTCGCGACCGCGTCGAGCAGGGTTTTCAGTTGTGAGGCATTCATCAGTGCACTGGCGGGAAACCGGTCGGTTTTGTTGCCCCGAACCGGACTGGTCGCTAATATAATCGATCATTGCTAAATGACGCTCGCTGAAACTCTTATCCTCGCTTCCTACTTCTTCGTCCTCATCATTCTCGCCTTCTACGGATGGCACCGGTACTACCTCGTGTACATGTACATGAGGAACCGCGACAAGCAACCCAAGGCGGGTCCGCAGTTGTCGCCGCTTCCGGTCGTCACGATCCAGCTCCCGCTCTATAACGAAATGTACGTGGCGGACCGGCTGATCGAATCCGTGTGCGGGCTTGACTACCCACGCGAGCTCCTCGAACTCCAGGTGCTCGACGACTCGACCGACGAGACCAGCGGTATCGCCGAGGCGGCGGTGCGGCGGTTTGCCAGCCAGGGCTTCGACATCAAGTTCTACCACCGGATGGATAGGACGGGGTACAAGGCCGGAGCGCTCGAGGCAGGGCTCAAGGTGGCGCGTGGCGAATTTGTCGCCATTTTCGACGCGGACTTTCTCCCCGATTCGGATTTCATCCTGAAGCTGATGCCGCACTTCGCTGACCCCAAGGTCGGCATGGTGCAGGCGCGCTGGGGACACATCAATCAGGACTACTCGTTGCTCACAAAGATCCAGTCGATTCTGCTCGACGGGCACTTCGTGCTGGAGCACGGTGGGCGCAACCGAGCCGGCTGCTTCTTCAACTTCAATGGCACGGCAGGCATCTGGCGCCGTGCGGTCATCGAAGATGCGGGCGGCTGGCAGCACGACACGCTGACGGAAGACCTCGACCTCAGCTACCGCGCGCAACTGCGCGGCTGGAAGTTCATCTTCGTTCCCGACGTCGTCGCGCCCGCGGAAGTGCCGGTGGAAATGAACGCCTTCAAGTCGCAGCAGCATCGCTGGGCGAAGGGCTCCATCCAGACCTGCCGTAAGCTACTGCCGCAGATCCTCGCGGCGGACGTGCCGTTCGGCGTCAAGGCGGAAGCGTTCTTCCACCTCACGGCGAACTTCAACTACCCGCTGATGGTCATCCTGTCCATCCTCATGTTCCCGTCCATGGTGATCCGCTACAACATGGGCTGGTACGAAATGATGCTGATCGACGTGCCGCTGTTCTTTGCGGCCACCTTCTCGGTCTGCAACTTCTACATGGTGTGCCAGCGCGAGATTCACTCGGACTGGAAGACCCGCATCAAGTATCTGCCGTTCCTGATGTCGATCGGCATCGGGCTGTGCATCAACAACTCGAAGGCCGTGTTCGAAGCGCTGATGAACCAGCAGAGCGAGTTCGCGCGCACGCCGAAGTACCGCATCGAAAACGGCGGCGACGAGTGGGTGGGCAAGAAGTACCGGCAGTCGGTGGCGGTGCAGCCCCTCATCGAGCTGGCGCTCGGCCTCTACTTCACCGCGACGGTGTTCTACGCGCTGGCCAACGGCATCTACGGCACCGTGCCGTTCCTGGTGCTCTTCCAGATCGGCTTCCTCTACACAGGCCTGCTGTCGGTGGTCCAGCAGTACGCCGGCGAGTCGGTCTCGGTGCCGAAGCTCGAAGCCAGCCGATAAGGGGAAGTGTGAAGTCCGCAGTCAGAACTTGATTCGGACGGGAACTGACAAGGGCGGAGGGCCTCACGGCTCTCCGCCCTTTTTCTATGTGCAGATTGCAATTCTGATTTCTGAGCTCTGACTTCCGAGTCCGCTCAGAAGCCAACTTTCCGCATCACCATGCGCGGCAGCGTGCGGATCACCAGCATGACCAGCGCCCAGATCGGTGGTGTGTAGATGACGGGGGTGCCTTTGTCGATGGCGCCGACGACGGCCGCCGCTACCTGATCGGGATCGGCGGCGAAGGGCGGTTCTGGCAACCCCTCGGTCATGCCGGTCCGGACAAAGCCGGGCTTCACGCAGATGGTCTTCAGCCCCGACGCGCGGAACTTGTGGTCGAGCCCTTCGAGGTAGGCCGACAGGCCGGCCTTGCTCGCACCGTAGAGCACCACCGGCTTGCGCCCGCGGTCGCCCGCCACGGAACTGAACACGCACAGCGTGCCGCCGCCCTTCGCGAGCAGGACGGCGCGCACATGCTCGCAGAAGGTCACGGTGTTGGCGAAGTTCACCGTCAGCAAGCGCTGCGTGAACGCGAGGTCCGCTTCGAGCTTCGGCTGCGTCGCAAACAGGCCGGCCGTGATGATCACCGTGTCGAAGCCGGCCAGTGCGACGTCAGCTTCCGCCACGGCAGCCCCGAAGGTCTGAGGCTGCTCCAGGTCGCAGGCCGACCAGGTTACCTGACCGCCCGACGGCATGCGTGCCTGCAGGTCCGCCGCGCACGTGGCCAGTTCGGCCAGGTCACGACCGAGCAGGTGCAGCCGGTCGCCGCGCGCGGCCAGGCGGCGCGACAGCGCTCGACCGATCCCTTTCGTTCCACCCAGTACCACCACTTTCAACGCCATCGTCACCAGCCAAACAGTCGGACGGATTGTGCGCTGCGAATGCGCCCATCGGGATCCCACGTCCGCCGGATCTCGAGGAAACGATCGAGGCGTGTCTCCATGGCCCTGAAGTGCTCGGGCCTGGTGAGCGCGTCTTTCGCCAGGTAGATGCGGCCGCCTTCGGCGATGACGCAGTCGTTCATCTGGTCGACCAGTTGCTGCGTGTCGTCGCCCATCGCCAGGTCAAGGGCGATGGAGGTGCCCGGCTTCGGAAACGAGAGGATGCCTTCGCCTTCGGGTCCGCAGTCCTTGATCACGCAGAGGAACGAGGCGTTGCCGCCGCGCGTGACGACGTCGAGGAAGCGCCGCACCGCCGCGTGGCCGCCCGACGCCGGCAGCACGCACTGATACTGCGTGAAGCCGCGCGGTCCGTATCCGCGGTGCCAGTCGCCAGCGACGTCGAGTGGATAGAAGAACCCCTTCGGATGGATCACTTTCCGGTTCGGATGCGGTAGCCGGTAGTAGACCGCGTTGAAGGCGCGCACGGTGTGGCGTCCGATCAGGCCGTTCGGCATCATGAACGGCACCGGAATGGGCGGACGCAGCGCCGGAAAGGCGCGCGGCGCCTCGTCGGGCCGTGCCCAGCGTCCGCGGAACAGCACGCCGCGTCCCATCGACCCGCCTGACGAGAGGCAGTCGATCCAGCCCATGGTCATCGGCCAGTTCGCGGCGGCACCCTTCAGTGCGTCCATGAACGCGTCGATGTTGGGCACACGCTGCATCTCCTGGTAGATCCACGGCGTCGGCACGTGCGCCAGTTGCACCGTCACCTCGAGGATGTGCCCGGTCAGGCCCATGCCGCCGATGGTGGCGAAGAACAGGTCGGGGTGTTCGCTCCTCGAGCAGGTGATGATGCGCCCGTCGGCCACGCGCAGCCGGAGCGACGTGACGTGCCGGCCGAAGCACCCGTCCACGTGATGGTTCTTGCCGTGGACGTCTGCGGCAACCATGCCTCCCAGGGTGACGAACCTGGTGCCAGGCGTTACCGGCGTGAACCAGCCCCTTGGCAGGAAGGCGCGATAGAGCTCGTCTAGACACAGACCGGCTTCGGCCGTCATCAGGCCGGCCTGCTGGTCGAAGCGCAGCACACGGTCGGCGAGCGTGCTGCCGGCAATGCGGAGATCGCCCGCGGCGGGAAGCGCCGCGTCGCCATAGGCGCGCCCGAGGCCTCGTGTCAGGGGGACATCTGCGGTGATGGCCTCGAGGTCCTCCGAGCGCACTTGGTAGCCGGGAACCACTGGAACCCGGCCCCATCCGGCGAGCGTGCGCTGCCCGCCGGGTTCAATCGGTGCCACGCCGCAATTGTACGTGCACTGACACCGGCGGCAGCGGCCGCGGATGTCCGGCTGCCGGCGAAGCGACGGCGTCGCCCTGATATGATCGCCCTCCATGAGCACACCGGACGCGAAGCCCAAGGCTGGACTCGAGGATACAGTCGCCACATCGTCGGCGATCTGTTTCATCGACGGAGACCGTGGCGTGTTGTCGTACTGCGGCTACGACATCCACGAACTTGCGCGGCACGCGACGTTCGAAGAGGTCTGCTATCTGCTCTGGCACCGGCGCCTGCCGACCCGTGCGGAGCTCGGCGACCTGCAGTCGCAGCTGGTGGCGGCCCGTCAGCTGCCCGAGGCGGTGATTCGCGCCGTGCGCATGCTGCCGCCCGGCGACAGCATGGACGCGCTGCGCACGCTGACCTCCATCCTGGCGCACCACGATCCGGACGCGACGGACAACTCGCCGGCGGCCAACTACCGCAAGGCCGTGCGCCTGACGTCGCAGATGAGCTCCCTCGTCGCGACGATGGGCCGGATGAATGCCGGTGGCGGACCGATTGCGCCGGACCCGGTGCTGGGCCACGCCGCGAACTTCCTCTACATGCTGACCGGCGAGCGGCCGAACGGCCTCGCGACGCGTGCGTTCGATGTCGCGCTCATCCTGCATGCCGACCACGAGCTGAACGCGTCCACGTTTGCGGCGCGCGTCATCGCCGCCACGCTCTCCGACATCCACTCCGCCGTCGTCGGCGGCATCGGTGCGCTGAAGGGGCCGCTGCACGGCGGCGCCAACGCCGAAGTGATGAAGCTGCTGCTCGACATCGGCAAGGACGCGCCGGTGGAGAAGGCCGAAGAGGTGGTGCGCGCGAAGCTGGCGCGCAAGGAGAAGATTCCGGGCTTCGGCCACCGCGTGTACCACACGGAAGACCCGCGCGCCACGCACCTGCGGCAGATGTCGAAAGACCTGGGCCAGCGCTCGGGTCAAACCATCTGGTACGAGATGTCGGAGCGCATCGAAGCGCTCGTGAAGGCCGAGAAGAAGCTGAACCCGAACGTCGACTTCTATTCGGCCTCCACCTATCACGCCCTCGGTATTGCGACCGACCTGTTCACGCCGATCTTCGCCGTCAGCCGCATCTCGGGCTGGACCGCGCACGTGCTCGAGCAGTACGCGAACAACCGGCTGATCCGCCCGCGCGCCGACTACATCGGTCCCGAATACCCGCAGCGCTGGACGCCCGTGGAGAATCGCTAGAGCGGTTTCGGGATCGGTGTAGTGTCCGCCTTCAGGCGGACCCCAGAAAGTCCGGCTAAAGCCGGACACTACGTACTACACCAAAACCAAAACGGCTCTAGACGTGCGCACCGCCGTTACTTCACGGCGGTGAACATCATCTCGAGCAGGACGTCGTCGCCGACCGGGCCGATGCCGACCGTGGCGCGTGCGGGGAAGTTGCCGCCGAACCACGGGCGATAGACCTCGTTCATCTCCCCGAATTTCGTCATGTCAGCCATGAACACCGTAGCATCGACGATGTCGCTCTTCGCGAAGCCGGCGGCCTTCAGCGTGCGCTCCACGCGCGCCAGGATTTCGGTCGCCTGCGCCTTCATGTCGCCGCGCGTCGCCGGCGTGTTGCCGATGATGCCCGACAGGTAGAGCGTGTTCCCCACGCCGATGGCGGAGCTGAGGTTGCCGTTGGCGCGGCCGGCCGTGCCGTCCGCATTCGGCGTCGTGAAGGCGGTCCGTGTGGCGTCCTTCACCGCAATCATGCTCACTTCGATCGCGAAGTCGGCGCCGGGCAATCCGGCCTTCACCGTGAGCCGCGCCGGCGGCGTGTCGCTGAAGTACGGACGATAGGCGGCGTTCATCGGCTGGAACATCGCGGCATCCGCAATGAACACGCGCGCGGTCGTCACGTCGCCGTAGCTCATGCCGGCCTGCTTCAGGATGGCGGCACCGTTGTCGAGCACCGTCTTCGTCTGCGCCGTGATGTCGCCTGGCACGTTCGCGTTGCTCAGGCCGCTGCGGCTGACGAGACCCGCCAGGAACAGCGTGTTGCCGCTCTTGATGCCGTAGCTATACGGGCTCGGCACCTTGGCCCAGCCGTCGGGGTGAATGACCGTCCGCTCGCCGCCGTCAGGGATGGCGATCATCGAGATCTCGACGAGGCCGTCCGCGTTGGCCAGCGGCTGCGTCACGACCACGGTCGTACGAGCCGGCGGATTGGTGGGGAAGTAGGTGGCGTAGACCTCGTTCATCGCCGCGGTGTCGGCTGCGTTGCGTAGGTAGACGGTGACGCTGGCGGCGTTGGCCAGGCTGGAACCGGCGGCCTTCAGCGTCTTCTGGATGCCGTCCAGCGTCTGCCGCGTCTGGGCGCGCACGTCGCCCTTCGGCAACGGGGCCTCGCCGTCGCCAACGGCTCCCGCGACATACACGAAGCCTCCGGCCTTGACGGCGGCGCTGAACGGCAGGTTGGCCGCAGTCCGAAGCGCGCCACCTCCGGTGGTGACGAGTTGGCGCGGCGATGACTGGGCGCTGGCGAAGCCAGCGGAAGACAGGGCAAGCAGGGTGGCAATGATGGCGCGCATGCGGGAACTCCGGAAAGTGACTCCGGACGGACTCTAGCAGAGTCGTGCGCGGGCGGACGGGTGCGCGACGCTACGGGCGCTTCGGCAGCGGCGACGGACCTCGCGGAGCCGGCGCTGGCGCCTCGCGGGCGATGGTCAGCGGCTGGTCGTCCGGTGAATCGTCCTCGGGAGCGACCGGTGGCGGCGTGCTGGGCATGCGGCCCGCTGCCTGCCGGCGCTGCCGGCTTTCCTGGAACTGCGCGAAGGACACGATCGTGGCAGACATGAAAGACCCTCGTGCATGTCCGTCTGGACGTGCGCAGGTGCAGGCCGAGCACGGCTCGAACATGAGCGGGTGTCGGTCCTGCGAGACCTTCTGACTATACACGGTCGCAGACACCGAGGTTGATGGCCACCCGTCTGCGGCTGCCGTGCGTCTGCGCCAGCATGCGCGCGATGCACGGCCGCTCCGCTTCCTGCGCGGCCTCTCGCTGCTGGCGTGTTCCCAGAAGTGCGACCTGGCCCACGGACCGCCCTCGACAGACCGTCGGGAGAACAGCACGCAGAAGGGCTCAGGGGGCGAGCCGAGATCGGACACGAGGATGCCGAACGCGGTCGCGATCTCGCCGATGCGCTGCCCGTGTTCGGTGGGGGGCGTCAGGTCCTGTTCATGGAGCACCTCGCAGTCGATGCAACGGACCGCGAACGGCTTGGCCCGCAGTCTGATGTCCGAGCTCTCCGCGCCGCATGTGAAGCACGCACCGTAGGGTTCCGCCTCGAGCCGCGCCGGCGCGGCGGGCCTGTGCGGTGGTGCACATTCCGTCCGGCTGGGGCGGAATGGCTCAGCGAGTGGAGACGAGTGAACTCGGCGACGGGGCGCTTGCCGCCGGCAGGTCGAGCACTGGCTGGCAGCGCACCATCCGGCCCTGCAGCGTCGAGCGCTTGATCTGCAGTAGCTCCGCCGCACGGGTCTGGTTGCCGTCGCTGGCGCGGAGCGCCCAGGTGATCAGCGTGTGTTCGAGTTGACGCACGCGCTCGTCGAGCGAGATTGGCACGGCCGAGCCGGGTTCACCATCGGCCGGCGGGGGCGCGGTCGCCGGGGCCGCATGTTGGAACATCATCCCCGCCGCGAGGCAGCCGGCGCCAATCGTCCCGCACATGTTGGTCTGCGCCAGGCGCTCGCACATGTTCTCGAGTTCGCGGACGTTGCCAGGCCAGTCATAGCGCGCGAAGGCCCGCGCCACCCCCGCCGACACGGCTGGTGCCTCTTCGCCGCGCTGCTTGAAGAAGCGCGCGAGGAAGTGCTGCATGAGCACGGGCAGGTCTTCCATCCGTTCGCGCAGCGGCGGCAAGGTGAGCGGCAGCACGTTGAGGCGGTAGTAGAGATCTTCGCGGAAGGTGCCGTCGGCAACCATGGTGCGCAGATCACGCTTGGTGCCGGCGATAACGCGGACGTTCACCGCCACCGTGTTCGTGCCGCCCAGCCGCTCGACGGTGTGGTTCTGCAGCACGCGCAGCAGCTTCACCTGCATCGACAGCGGCACGTCGTCGATGTCGTCGAGCAGCACCGTGCCCGACTCGGCGAGCTCGAAGCGCCCTGGCCGGTCGCGGATGGCGCCCGTGAAGGCGCCACGCTCATGTCCGAACAGTTCCGATTCGATGAGGGTGTCCGAGAACAGCGAGCAGCTGACCGTGACGAACGGGCGATGCTTGCGCGGACTCTGGCGATGGATGAGCGAGGCGATGACTTCCTTGCCCGTGCCGCTCTCACCGGTGATGACCACCGTGCTCTCGCTGCCGGCAATGACGCGCAGGAACTCGAAGACCGCCCACATCCTGGGGCTGGGACCGATGATGACGCCGTGCTCGGCTGCGACCTCGTCGAAAGAGCGCATATGCAATGGAATGCCCTTCGGGCCGTGTTGCCGCGCGAGTCGGACTGGTTGAGGGCGGATCGGAGCGGGTCGGCACGCAGGAAGGTCGAGGAGGGGGTGGGGGACTTACTACGACAGCGCCTGCTGACGCCTCCACGGCATCAGCAGGCACCGGACAGAACTATGCGAGGCGAACGTTCTCGCCGCGGGGCCCCTTGGGGCCCTGACCCTTTTCGAAGGTCACAGCCTGGTCTTCGCGCAGTTCGTCGAAGGCCACGCCATTGCAGGCGGAGTTGTGGAAGAAGTATTCGGCGCCGTCGCTCGCGAGAATGAAGCCGAAGCCCTTGTCGCTGACGAGTCGCTTGATCGTGCCGGTCATTGCTGCCATGTAGTGTCGATAACTTTCTGAATGTGCGCCGCCGATTTGCGGATCAGAGCGGCCCGAACCGGTGGCGCATCGTGGCGTGCTCGATAGCACCCACCATCACCATGACACAGATCGGCTCGCCGTGCCGTACTCATTTCAATCTATTTCGCGATGAGCTGGCGTCCGTACTCGCCGAGGCGGCAGCTATATAATCAATGTTTCAACTGAACGCATGGACCCCCGTTTAATTCGAAACTTCTCCGTCATCGCCCACATCGACCACGGCAAGTCGACGCTGGCCGACCGTTTCCTCGAGATGACCGGCGCCCTCCAGGCTCGCGAGATGGAAGCGCAGGTGCTCGACGCCATGGACCTCGAACGTGAGCGCGGCATCACGATCAAGGCGCACCCGGTCAGGCTCCATTACACCGCGGACGATGGGCAGAAGTACGTCCTGAATCTGATCGACACGCCGGGGCACGTCGACTTCTCGTACGAAGTCACGCGGTCACTGGCCGCCTGTGAGGGCGCGCTGCTCCTCGTCGACGCCTCGCAGGGTGTCGAGGCGCAGACGCTGGCGAACGCCTATCTCGCGGTCGAGAACAACCTCGAGATTATCCCGGTCATCAACAAGATCGACCTGCCGAGCGCGCAGCCCGAAGAGGCGCGGCGCCAGCTCACCGAGATCGTCGGCCTGCCGGGCGAGTCGGCCATTCTCGCCAGCGCGAAGATGGGCACCGGCGTCCACGACATCCTCGAGGCGATCGTCGCGCGGTTGCCGCAGCCGGCCGGTTCGCCCACGGCGCCGCTGAAGGCACTGATCTTCGACAGCTGGTACGACCCCTACCGCGGCGTCGTCATCGTCGTCCGCGTTATCGATGGCGCCATCCGCAAGGGCATGAAGATCACCTTCATGGCCGAGGGGCAGGACTACGAGGCGGAACAGCTCGGCATCTTCACGCCGAAGGCCGTGCCGGTCGAGGAACTGGGTGTCGGCGAGGTCGGCTTCCTGGTCGCCAACGTCAAGAAGATCAGCGACGCGAAGATCGGCGACACGATCACCGAGACCAGCCGCCGCACGCTCGTTCCGTTCCCCGGCTTCAAGGAATTGAAGCCGATGGTGTTCGCCGGCTTCTATCCGGTGGAGGGCAGCGAGTATTCGCTGCTGCGCGACGCCCTCGAAAAGCTGCGCCTGAACGACGCGTCGTTCTTCTACGAACCCGAAACGTCGGTGGCGCTCGGCTTCGGCTTCCGCTGCGGCTTCCTCGGCCTGCTGCACATGGAGATCGTGCAGGAGCGCCTCGAGCGCGAGTTCAATATCGACCTCGTCACGACCGCACCTGGCGTGCTCTACCGGGTGACGACGACCGACGGGGTCGTGCAGGAAATCGACAGCCCGGCCAAGATGCCGGATGCGGGCCGTATCCAGACGATCGAGGAGCCGATCATCACGGCGATGATCCTCACGCCAGTCGAGCACGTTGGCGGCATCATGCAGCTGTGCCAGGACAAGCGCGGCGTGCAGAAGTCGCTCGAATATCTGGCGTCGGACCGCGTGCTCGTCACCTACGAACTGCCGTTCAACGAAGTAGTGCTCGACTTCTACGACCGCCTGAAGACGATCTCGCGCGGCTACGCCTCGCTCGACTACCACGTCACCGGCTACTGGCCGTCACCGCTGGTGAAGCTCGACATCCTCGTCAATGCCGATCCGGTCGACGCGCTGTCGATCATCGTGCACCGCGACATGGCCTACGACCGCGGCCGCCTGCTGGCGGCGAAGATGCGCGAGTTGATCCCGCGCCAGATGTTCGAGATCGCGATCCAGGCGGCCATCGGCGGCCGCATTATCGCGCGCGAGTCGGTGAAGGCGATGCGCAAGAACGTCCTCGCCAAGTGCTACGGCGGCGATATCTCGCGCAAGCGCAAGCTGCTCGAGAAGCAGAAGGACGGCAAGAAGCGCATGAAGCGGGTCGGCCGCGTCGAGATCCCGCAGGAAGCGTTCCTCGCCGTGCTCAAGATGGGGACGGACAGCGAATGAGACGCGAGTTCCGCAAGTCGACGCTGCGCGAGTACTTCGAGTCGATCGTCATCGCGGTGATCCTCGCGCTCTTCATCCGCACGTTCGTCGTGCAGGCCTTCAAGATCCCGACCGGGTCGATGGAGAACAACCTGCTCATCGGCGATCACCTGCTGGTGAACAAGTTCGTCTTCGGACCGACCGCCTCAGGAATCGAGCGGGCGCTGCTGCCGATGGGCACGATCACGCGCGGCGACGTCGCCGTGTTCAAGTATCCCGAAGAGCCCGAGCGCGACTTCATCAAGCGCATCATCGGTCTGCCCGGCGACACCGTGCAGTTGAAGCAGAAGAAGGTCTACATCAACGGTACGCCGCTCGACGAGCCGTATGTGCACTTCCTCGAGCCGAGCCGTGGACTGAGCGAAGTGACGTCGCTCGATGTGCGCGAGAACTACGGGCCGGTCACGGTTCCAGCCGATCACTACTTCGCGATGGGCGACAACCGCGACAACTCGGCCGACAGCCGCTACTGGGGCTTTCTGCCGCGCGACTACGTCAAGGGGAAGGCGCTCATCATCTACTGGTCGTACGAGTCCGAGCGCGAGGACTACGAAGCCGCCGGTGCCGCCGACACCGTGAAGGGGCTCGGCTCGGTCTTCGCTCACTTCTTCACGAAGACCCGCTGGGAGCGGATGCTCCACCAGATCCGCTAGCCGTTCGCCCGTGGCTTCACGCGACTGCGCATTGCCGCGCGTGAGGTCTATGTACCGTCCGACCATTCGCCGATACACGGATCCGACGTGATCAAGCTGTTCGTCAAGCTCGCCATCGTCGCTCTCCTTGCCAACGCTGCCTTCCACATCGGCGCTGAATACCTCACGTACATCAAGTTCCGCGACGCCATTCGCGACGCCGCCATGTTCAAGGCGAAGAACGAGACCGAGCTGATGGCCCGCGTCATGGAGCTGGCGGAGCAGTACGAGGTGCCGCTCGACGAGGAGAACATGGTGATCGAGCAGGAAGAGCGCCGCTTCCACGTGAACGGCTGGTACGACAAGGAGATCGAGGTGGCGCCGACCTACTTCTATCCCTGGCACTTCGGCCTGTCGCTCGAAGCCGTGAAGCCGGCGACCTACGCCGTCACGCCGTAAGCCGCTCTCGCACCAGCGCCACGCTGACGCCGTCCACCGCCACGCGCTTCGCGCGGCTCCGCTCACCAGACACCAGCCGGATATCGCGCTTCGGACGGCCGAAGAGCTTCGAGAACAGGTCGATGAGGGCCTGGTTGGCGGCGCCTGCCACTGGCGGCGCCGACAGGCGCACCAGCACGCGGCCGTCGCGTTCGCCGGCGACGGCCGACTGGCCCGCGCGCGGGATGACGCGGACGTCGATCTCGACGCCCGCCGCGACCTGATGGATCACCCGGCCTTGGCTTTCGGCTCCGCGGGACGCGGACGATAGGTGAGCAGCTTCTCGTCGCGATCGCGCGCATCCTGCTCGCGCACGAACTCGAGCGTGTTGCGCAGCGCCTGGATCGTCGCCTCGATCGACGCTTCCACATCGCGGCGCTTCAGCTTCAGGCCATCGATGTCGCGCTGGATGTCCTCGACCCGCGCCTGCGACTTGTCCAGCAGCAGCGCCGAGCGGCTCTCGGCCTCCCGCACGACGCGCAGTGCGTTCGCTTCCGCTCCGGCCTTGATCTCCTCGGACAACCGCTGTGCCGTCACCAGCGTGTTCTGCAGGCTCTTTTCCTGCTCCTGGTGGCCGCGCACGACCATCTCGAGGCGCGCGACGTCCTGGCGGAGCCGATCGGCTTCGCGAAGCGCCTGCTCGTAGTCGTCGGCGACGGCTGCGAGGAAGGAGGCCACTTCGACGGGCTCGAGACCCCGGAACACGGTCTTGAACTTTTGCTGACGAAGATCGAGCGGACTGACGTTCATGGGTGTCGTGCCCTCACAAGGGGTGCTGCTCAGGCTTATCGGCGTGAAGGGGGGCAGGGTGTAGGTGGGGGGCTGTCAGCGGTAGGCGCGCTCGCCGAAGATGGCCGAGCCGACCCGGACGAGCGTGGCCCCTTCCTCAATCGCCACCTCGTAATCGTGGCTCATGCCCATCGACAGGTCGCGCAGCAAATCGGCGGGAACCCCGTCGGCGATATAGCGGTCCCGAAGTGCCCTGGCGGCCGCGAAGTACGGGCGCACGGCGTCTGGTTCGTCGACGGCTGGCGGCAACAACATGAGGCCGGTGAGGCGGGCGGACCGGCAGGCCATGGCCGCTTCGATGATCGCCGGCAGCGCGGCCTCTGGCGCGCCGTGCTTGGTCGGTTCCTGCGCCAGGTCCACCTGGATCAGGACATCGATCTGACGGCCACGTTCGGTGGCCGCTTCGTCGACCGTGCGCAGCAGGTCGGCCGAGTCGATGGAGTGGATGACGTCGAAGAGCGCAGCCGCCTTCTTCGCCTTATTGCTCTGAAGATGACCGATGAGGTGCCAGCGCAGCGGCAGGGCGCCGCCCGCAAGAATCTTGGCCTGCCCCTCCTGCACCTTGTTCTCACCGAAGTCGATCTGGCCGCACGCCGCAGCCGCGCGGACCGCGTCGAAGGGGAAGGTCTTGGAGATGGCCACGAGCGTGACCGAAGACGGGAGCCGGCCCGAGCGACGGGCGGCATCCGCGATGCGATCGCGGACGCCCTTGAGCCGTTGTGCGAGGTCTGTGTGCATGGATCACGTGGCCAGATGGCCAGTCGACCACAAGGACCAGACGGAGCGTGTTACTTGATCTGCTTGGCGAGCTCGGTGATCAGCGACTGCGCGATCGCCGCGTTCGGTGCGGTCGGCGCCAGCTTCACGAACGCTTCGAACTCGGCCTTGGCCTTCGCCGCGTCGGTGGCCACGAGCGTCATCCCGTAGATGTAGTGCGCGTCGGGGTTGTTCGGGTCGAGGGTGACGGCCTTCTCCACCAGCGGCTTGGCGTCAGCGGCCTTGCCGGTGTTGAAGTAGATGCCCGCGAGGCCGACATACGCCGCGGCGTCGTCCGCCTTCACTTCGATCGACTTCTTGTAGGCCTCTTCCGCCTTCGCGTAGTCCTTCATCACCGTGTAGCTGAAGGCGATGTTGTTGTAGCAGTTGTAGCAGGTCGGGATGATGGCGACCGCTTCGTTGAACTTGGCGATGGCCTGCTCGTGCTGCCCGCCGTTGCTCAACTGGATGCCTTCATCGAACGTCTTCGTGATCGCGGCGTTCTTGGCCTGCACTTCCTTGGCCGCCGAGGCGCTGGCCATGGCGAGCATCAGGCGCGCTTCCTGCGTCGTGTTTGCGCGGATGGACACAGTGACAGGAGCGGAACCGAGCTTCTCCTTCTCGGCCGTGACCTTGTATGAACCGGAGGCGAGGCCGATCTGGATGTACTCGCCCTTCTTGTTCGACTTGGTTTCGAACTTGCGGCCGGTGCCGCCGTTCATTTCGATAATGACTCTGGCGTCGGGGACAGGTTCACCCTTGTCGTCGTTCACAATGCCCTTGAGCATCCCGGTGGACTGGGCAAACGCCGGAACAGCGGCGATGAGCGAAGCAATGAGGGCGACCGTGAAGAGCCACGACGGCCGGCCGCAGATTCGGCGGACCATAAATTCCTCCTAAGGAAGTGACACTAACTAGTTAATTGAAAATATCTTACACGATCGAAAAGAACCGTTCGACAGCATCCAGATGATGGACGACCGGCGCCGGCGGCACCGAGGCGATGAACCGCCGTCCGTAGCCCTTGGTGCGCATTCTCGGGTCGAGGACGGCGAGGACGCCGCGGTCACGCCGATGCCGGATGAGCCGGCCTAACCCCTGCTGCAGCGTGAGGATAGCCAGTGGGACCTGGTACTCGTCGAACGGCTCGCCCCCTCTGGCCAGGATCGCCTCGATGCGGGCCGACGTGACCGGGTCGCTCGGCGACGCGAACGGCAATTTGTCGACGATGACGCAGCTCAGGGCTTCGCCGACCACGTCCACGCCCTGCCAGAAGCTGGAGGTGGCGAACAGGACGCTGTTCGGGGTTTCCCTGAACTGCTTGAGCAGCTGCGACCGCGGCGCCGTCCCCTGTACGAGCATTGGATAGTCGAGCGCCATCTCGACGATCGCCTGCACCGACCGCAGCGAGGCGTAGCTGGTGAACAGCACGAACGCCCGTCCCTGGCTCCGCTTGAGCAGTTCGATCACCTGGTGGCCGGCCGCCATCGCGAACTCCGGCGAGCGCGGATCGGGCATGCGCGGCGGCAGGTAGAGCAGCGCCTGGCTCTCGTAGTCGAACTCCGATGCAAGCCTGACCTCCTCGGCCTGGCCGATGCCGAGGCGTCCCTTCACGTAGTCGAACGCGCCGTCCACGGTCAGGGTGGCCGAGGTCAACACCGTTCCACGCACCCGATCGAGCAGCAGGTCGCGGACGATCTCCGAGACGTCGATGGGTGACGCCCGCAGGAAGACGCTCTTGCCCCGGAACTCGACGAAGTAGACGTACGCGGGGTCGCCGGCTCGCAGCAGGAAGCGGAGTTCGTCGCGGATCTCGCCCGCCCGGCGGCTCAGCGCCACGACGTCCGACGGGGCCGACGGTTCGTCATCTGGCGACCGTGACGGTGCCAGCAGCGCGAGCCCCCCCTCGAGCAGGTCGAGCGATCCGGCCATGTAGGCCGCGACTTCGCGCGTGTGCGCCAGCGACTGGTCGGTGGCACGCACGCGTTCCTCGCCACGCACCCGGTCGTTCGAGCGGTGCGCGAATGCCAACTCCGTGAAGAACGCGCGGGCATGGTCGCGGAGTCGGTCCACGCCCTGCTGCAGTTCCATCTGCGCGCTGCGCGTCGTGACCGAACCGGAGGCGATGAAGCGCTCGACGTCGCGTGCGTAGTCCTCGATGCGGTAGGTGCTGATCGAGAAACCGAAATACTGAGTCGCGACGTCCTCGAGTTGATGCGCTTCGTCCACGACCGCGTAGGCGCAAGCCGGAATCACTTCGCCGAACGCGTTCTGCCGGACGGCGGCATCGGCGCACAACAGGTGGTGATTGACGATGACTACGTCCGACTCGGCGGCGCGCTGTCGCATCCGCGTCACGAAGCACTCGCTGTAGCGCGGGCAGTCGTTACCGATGCAGGCCTCGGCCGTAGCCGCCACCTCGCTCCAGAACGGCAGGTCCTCGGGCAGGTCTTCGAGTTCGGCGCGGTCGCCGGTGTCGGTGGTCTTCGACCAGTCGCGAATAATCGGCAGGAAGACGTCGTGCGACTGCGGACTGTTGCCTTCGCTCAGCAGGTCGATACGATGCAGGCAGACGTAGTTCGCGCGCCCCTTCATGTAGGTGGCGGTGAACGGCACGTCGAGCGCCGCGCGGAGCGTGGGGATGTCCTTGAAGTAGATCTGTTCCTGGAGGTTCTTGGTGCCAGTGGAGATGAGTACCCGTTGGCGGCTGAGGATGGCCGGTACGAGATAGGCGAGCGTCTTCCCGGTGCCCGTTCCCGCCTCGGCCAGCAGGACGCCGCCGTTCTCGAACACGTCCGCCACGCGGGCGGCCATCTCGGCCTGGCCCGCGCGCGGTTCGTAGTCCGGCAGCGCCTGGGAGAGCGCGCCGCCGGCACGAAAGACCTGGGCCGTTAGCCCCGCGAGTCCGGGTAGAGCGGGAACTTCCGGCACAGGGCTTCGACTTCCTCTCGCACCATGGCGAGCGCGGCATCATCGTCAGGCGTCTTGAGCGCGCGGGCGATGAGGTCGCCAACGGCGTCCATGTCGGCCTCCTTGAGGCCGCGCGATGTGATCGCCGGCGTGCCAATGCGGATACCGCTGGCGGTCATCGGCGGGTTCTGATCGAACGGGATGGCGTTCTTGTTCACCGTGATGCCGGCCTTGCCGAGCGCCGCTTCGGCCACCTTGCCGGTGACCCCGCGCGAGAAGACATCGACGAGCATGAGGTGGTTGTCGGTGCCGCCGCTGACGAGGCGGAAGCCGGCGTCGCTCAGTACCTGCGCGAGCCGGGCGGCGTTCTTCGCAATCTGGCGCTGGTACTCGGCGAAGGCCGGCTCGGCCGCTTCCTTGTAGCAGACGGCTTTGCCCGCGATGACGTGCATCAGCGGTCCGCCCTGCACACCTGGGAACACGCTGCGGTCGATGTCTTTCTGGAACTTCTCGCGGCAGAGAATCATGCCGCCGCGCGGGCCACGCAGCGTCTTGTGCGTGGTGGTGGTGACGAAGTCGGAGTGCGGCACCGGGCTCGGGTGGACGCCGCCGGCGACCAGGCCCGCGATGTGCGCCATGTCGGTCATGACCAGTGCGCCGACGGCGTCGGCCACGGCGCGGATGCGCGCGAAGTCGATGACGCGCGAATAGGCGCTGGCGCCGACGATGATCAGCTTCGGCCGGCGCTCGTGCGCCAGTCGCTCGAGCTCCTCGTAATCGATCCGTTCATCGTCCTTCCGGACGCCGTAGGGGACGATGGTGTAGAGCTGGCCCGAGAAGTTGAGCGGGTGGCCGTGGGTGAGATGGCCGCCGTGCGCGAGGTTCATGCCGAGGATGGTGTCGCCCGGCTTCAGCACGGCGAGGCAGACCGCCATGTTGGCCTGCGCGCCCGAGTGCGGCTGCACGTTGGCGTGTTCCGCACCGAACAGCGCCTTGGCGCGGGCGATGGCCGTACGCTCCACCACGTCGACGAACTCGCAGCCGCCGTAGTAGCGCTTGCCTGGGTAGCCCTCGGCGTACTTGTTGGTCAGCACCGAGCCGACGGCTTCCATCACCGCCATACTGACGAAGTTCTCGGACGCGATCAGTTCGAGTCCGGTGTTCTGCCGGTGCAGTTCGTGCTGCACGGCGTCAAACACGTCGGGATCGGTTTCGGCGAGGGTCCGCCACATCGGGAGCTTGGTCGTCTCGGTTGCCATCGTGTTCCTGTATTGCTAGCGGTTCGTCGGACGTGCCGGGCGCGGCCCGCGGCAGCGGTCCGTGGGGTGCGGACGCTACGCCTGTTTTGCGGCGGACTCGGCCTCGGTGATCTGGTCGAGCCGGCGCTGGTGACGGCCACCGGCGAACGCAGTGGTCAGCCACAACTCGACAATTTCATCGGCCAGGCCGAAGGCGACGATGCGGCCGCCCATCGACAGGACGTTGGCATCGTTGTGTTCACGCGACAGTTTCGCCGTGAATAGATCGTTGCAGAGCGCCGCACGCACGCCTGCCACCTTGTTCGCGGCGATCTGTTCGCCCTGTCCGCTTCCACCCAGCACGATGCCACGGTCGGCACGGCCACCCACGACGGCACGGCCGACGGCCATGCAGATCGGGGGGTAGTCCACGGATGCTTCACTGTCGGTGCCGAAATCCTCGACGCTGTACCCGAGCCGCTGCAGTGTCTGCTTGAGGTGCTCTTTGAGGAGGAATCCGGCGTGGTCAGCCCCAATAGCCACGCGCATCCCGACATTCTACTATGCGCGGTTGGGACAGCGGCCGCGCCCGAAGGGCTTCAGGCTTCCGGCTCTGGGATCTGGGCCTCGTGCCGACTAGCTCGACGGCCGACACGAGCCGAGGTGATAGCCTAGAGCCGATAACCGCAGCGCCCGAAGCCCAGAGCCAGAAGCCCAGAGCCTTTCATGAATCCGACAGTCACGATTTCCGTCCGCGGCGAGCAGCGCCTACGCGGCGGGCACCCTTGGATCTACCGCAGCGATATCAACGAGGCGACCGCCGGCCCCGGCGATATCGTGGCCGTTCGGAACGTGAAGGGGCGCGTGCTCGGGTCGGCGCTGTACAGCGACCGGTCGCAGATTGCCATCCGCATGCTCACCTACGGTGAGCGCGTTGCGGACGCGGCGTTGATCGCGTCACGTATCGCGTCGGCTATCGCCTTCCGCGAATCGCTGGCGATCGACGCCACGGCCTACCGGTTGGTGCACGGCGAGGCCGACCTGCTGCCGTCGCTCGTCGTCGACCGCTACGGCGACTACCTCGTCGTGCAGGCGCTGTCGCAGGGCATGGACCGGCTGCTGCCGGTGGTGGTTGAGACGCTGTCGGCGCTGCTGCGCCCGAAAGGGATCCTGGCCCGCAACGATCCGAAGGCGCGTGTGCTCGACGGCCTGCCGCAGGAGATCGCGCTACTGCAGGGCGAGGTGCCCGACACGGTGACGGTGCAGGAGTGCGGCCTCGAGTACGAAGTGGATCTGCGGCACGGCCAGAAGACCGGCCTGTTCCTCGACCAGCGCGAGAACCGCGAGGCGGCGGCGCGCTATGCGCGCGGGCGCGTGCTCGACTGCTTCAGCTACAACGGCGGCTTCGCCATGAAGATGGCGTCCCGCGCCACCGAAACGATCGCCTTCGACATCTCCGAAGATGCCGTCGCCCGCGTCCGCTCGAACGCCGTGCGCAACGGCGTCACCGTGGATGCGCGGGTCGGCAACGTGTTCGACGAACTGCGCGGCCTCGACCGGGTGAAGGAGCGGTTCGACACCATCGTGCTCGACCCGCCGGCGTTCGCCAAGACGAAGAGCGCCGTCGAGAAGGCGGTCACCGGCTATAAGGAGATCAATCTCCGCGCCCTGCGGATGCTGAAGCCCGGCGGCTTCCTCATCACCTGCAGCTGCTCGTACAACATCAGCGAAGGCATGTTCGCGCAGATTGTCTACGATGCCGCCGTCGATGCGGAGACGCACGTGACGATGGTCGAGAAGCGGATGCAGGGGCGCGATCACCCCGTGCTGCTCGGCGTGCCTGAGACGTATTACCTGAAGTGCTTCATCCTGCGGAAGGTCGGCTAGCACCGGGGCAGTGCGAACTCAGCTCGGAGACTCTTCGCCTGTGTCCAGACCTGACGCGACACTGACCCTGTAGCGCTGCACCGTTCCCTGCCCGCTGACATAGAGGACCGCCTCGACGGTCTCGGGGAGGCTATCGGCGTCTGTTCACCGGACGTCGAGTTTGCCTGTTCGGCAGTGCGGCGGGCGGCGGGCTGACCCCCAGGAGCGATGTCGATGTGGCCATCCATGTGGCTCCTCGGGCGGACCGGCAGGCGGTGCGATTGGCAGTTGCCCGTGCCGCGTCATCTTCGAACGGAATCCGTCGGAGCGGCATCAGTTCGAATCGTTGACCCTGCGCAAGTTCCACGATTTCCGGATCCGCGAGCAGCGTATTCTCGCGTCGCGACGGACGCATGGTTGACCATGACCTCGTCCTGCGTCGCCTGGCCTTGCTCGAGACGTACGTCAGTCAGCTTGCGCCCTACCGGAACATTGAAGTGACGGCCTATCGGGCCGACTGGAAGACTCAGCGCATCGTCGATCGTACGTTGCACCTGGCGATCGAGGCCTGCCTGGACGTCGCCGATCACCTCGTGGCAGATCGGCGTCTGCGAGTGCCTGAGACCGGCGCGGAGTCTTTCGAGATTCTTGCGGAGGCCGGGCTGCTGTCGGCGGAACTCGGATCGGCACTCGCGTCCATGGTGGGGTTCCGCAACATACTGGCGCGCGACTACGCCCGCATCGATTCAGAAATAGTGATCCGTGTCCTGCGCACCGATCTTCAGGACTTCGAGCGATTGCGGGAGGCGGTCACCCCGCTGACCTAGCGCGTTCTCCGAGGTTCGAGCACGACGCTGGTACTGCCCGAGTCCACTCCGTAGCCGGCTACCCCCGTGTCGGGACTCGCGGCGATCGTGTCCGCGAGTGCCTGAACTCAGTCGACGACCGCCTGCATCACCGCGTTCTCAAAATCGCGGGTGACGCCCGTGCCCGGGGTCTGCACCATCAGCACGCCGATCAGCTTCTCCTTCGAGTCGACCCAGAAGTGGGTACCGAACGCGCCGTCCCATCCGAAGCTGCCGTTCGACGTGCGGCGATTGGCGCGCACGTTGTCGAGCACCACCTCCATCGAGAGTCCGAAGCCCAGGCCCTCGGCGCGTCCGCCAGCGCCGGCGCCGGTGTAGAGCGCGCCGACCTGGTTCGTCGCCATGTACTCGATGGTGCGCGGACCGAGGATGCGCGTGCCGTTCAGCTCCCCGCCGTTCACGAGCATCTGCGCGAACTGCGCGTAGTCTTCGGCCGTCGACCAGAGACCGCCGCCTCCGGAGAAGAACGTCTTCGTGGCCAGCCAGGACGGCGTGTCGGCCTTCTCGATCCCCTTCGGTGTCCGGTTGTAGAGCCCGGCGATGCGCGACACCTTGTCCGCCGGCACCAAGAAGCCGGTGTCCTTCATCCCGAGCGGCTCGAACACACGCTGCCTCAGGAACTGGTCATACGTCTGGCCTGACGCGATCTCGACGATGCGAGACAGGGTGTCCATGCCGGCAAGCAGGCTGTAGGTCCACTGCGAGCCAGGCTGGAAGTCGAGCGGCACCTTCGCGAGGTTCGGCACCTGATCGGCGAGCGTTTTCGTGACGTCGCGCGGGGCGATGCGGCCGCCCAGCCGATTGCCCAGGCTGCCGCTCTCGAGTCCCGA
>Ga0114966_10000320_pt1 | contig 46673 bp, 41 predicted proteins | sample M_130207_XF_Meta_FD_87029 | JGI IMG/M metagenome (GOLD analysis project Ga0114966, IMG submission 87029) | Freshwater microbial communities from Lake Montjoie, Canada to study carbon cycling - M_130207_XF_MetaG | ecosystem: Environmental > Aquatic > Freshwater > Lake | place: Lake Montjoie... | reverse complement strand
TCGCACCAAAGGCCACGCCCAGGCCCGCGCCGCCCGCCGCCGCGAGCGCCACCGATTTCAGCGCGCTCCGCGAGGACCAGATCGCGCTGCTGCTCGGGGAGATTTTTCGCCGCGAAGGCTACACCGTGGAACTCTCCGCGGCGCTCAACACCGACGACGGCAGCGACCTCACGCTGCGCCGCGATGGCGAGAGCATCCCCGTGCGCAGCCAGGACTGGAAAACCGCACGCGTCACCGCACGCGAAGTCCGCGAATTCTATGGCCTCATGGCCGGGACCGCCGCCCCGCGCGGCATCGTCGTCACCACGGGCGCTTTCACGCGCGAGGCGCAGGAGTTTGCCGCTGACAAATCCATCGAGCTCCTCGACCGCCACGCCCTCGAACAGCGCAGCGCCGCCGTGCGCCGCCCTGCGGAAAACCTCTTCGACGTGGCGAGCTGGATCGAAGATTTCACCACCCACGCGCACATCTTCGACCCCGAGTGCCCATCCTGCGGCCAGGCCATGGCCATCCGCCGGCAGCGCACCGCCGGCACGGATTTGTGGGTCTGCTCCTCCTCCCCCCGCTGCGCGGGAAAGCGGGCCGCGCGCCCGGCTTTGCTGATTCTACCCGTCGTGGCGTAGCCGGCAGGCCCCGAGCTCAGCGTGGTCGCAGCCGATGATGCGCTTTTCCGCCTCGATCAGCGCAGTGTCGGACGTGGCGAGGATGGCCTGGATCTGGCCGCGCATTTCGGCGTCGAGCATCTGGCCGACGACGACTTTGCCGATGTCGTGGACCAAGCCGGCGGTGGAGGCGACGGCACCGTCGGCGTCGATGACGCGGGAGGAGAGGAGTGCGGTGACGAGCGAGTGGTTCCAGAGTGCGCCGGTGGCACGCGTCCTCCGAAAATCGGCGCCGCAGCGCCGCGCTCGGGAAACCTCCCGCGCGCGGTCTCGCGAGCTACGCCTCGATGAGTTTCTCGCGGATCGCGTAGCGGACCAACTCGGCCACGGAGTGGAGGTTCAGCTTGCGCATGATATTCGCGCGGTGGGCGTCGATCGTCTTCACGCTCACGCCGAGCCGCTGGGCCACTTCCTTGTTGGTTTTCGCCGCGGCGAGCAGTTGGGCGATTTCCCGCTCGCGCGGACTGAGGCGGCCGCCTGCCCCGCCGGGGTGCGTGCCGGCTTGCGCAGGATCCAACAAACCACCGAGCACGAGATCGGCGAACCGGCCGGTGAAAAAGGGCTGGTGCGCCGCGAGCGACTCGACGGCGGCGAGGAGCAGCCGCGCAGCGTCTGTCTTCAGGATGAAACCGCGGGCGCCGGCCTCGAGCACCTCGCGCACGAGGCTCGCGGAGTCCGCCATGGTGAGGATGAGCACCTCGGTGGTGGGCGACGCCTTGCGAATCTGCCGCGCGGCCTCCACGCCGTTGAGCTGCGGCATGCTGACGTCGAGCACGGCCACGTCCGGGCGAAGCTTCCGCGCCAGCTCCACGGCGGTCGCGCCGTCGCCGGCCTCGCCGCACACCGTCCAGCCGGGCACACTCTCCAGCCGGGCGCGCAGGCCGTCGCGGATGAGTTCGTGGTCGTCGGCGATGAGGAGCTTCAGCGTTTTCTTCATGCCCCACCCTCCGGGACAGGCAGCACCGCGCGGACGGTGGTGCCCGCGCGGCCGCTCGCCACTTCCAGCCGCCCGCCGCAGTATTGCAGGCGCTCGCGCATGCCGGGGATGCCGACCCCGGGTGCTGGCGGCCGCGCATCGAGGGCAAAGCCACAGCCCTGGTCAGCGATTTCGAGCGTCACCGCCCCGCCGGTCGTGGCCAACCGGAGCAGCGCGGTCGCGCTCCCGGAGTGGCGGAGGACGTTCGCGAGGCTCTCCTGCACCACGCGAAAGAGCGCCATTTCCAGCGGCTCGGGCAGGCGCGGGAAAGCGTCCGCCATTTCCACCGCCACGCGGATGCCCGTGCGCTGGCTGAAGCCGCTGGCGTATTCGCGCAGCGCGCCGGCCAGTCCGCTGTCGTCCAGCCGCGGCGTGTGGGCCCGGTAGGCGAGGGTGCGGAGTTCATGGATGCTGTTTTCGAGCAGGGCGGCGCTGTCGGCGATGATCTGCGAGGCGACGAGGTCGTTGCTTTTCCCGAGGTGGTCTTGCAGCAGGGCGAGGTTCATCAGCACGGCCACGAGATCCTGCGCCGTGGAATCGTGCAGCTCGCGGGCGATGCGCCGCCGCTCCGCGTCGCCCGCCTGCACGAGCCGGTGGGAAAGGTTGCGCAGCGCGTCCTCGGCCAGCTTGCGCTCGGTGACATCCGCGATGTAGCCGTGCCACAGAATCGAGCCGTCCGCCTCGCGCTCGGGCAGCGAATTTGCCTCCAGCCAGCGCACCGCGCCATCGTCGGCGATGAGCCGGGCCTCGTGCCTCCACGGGGTGAGGTCGCGGGCGGATTTCTCGATGGAAGCGACCAGCCCCGGAAGGTCATCGGGATGATGTCGGGCGAAAATTTTCGTCGCGTCCTCGCGCACTTCTTCCGGCCCGACGCCATACATCTCGCGGCAGCCTTCGCTGGCGTAGGGAAAGGAGGCGGTGCCATCCGGGCGCAGCCGATATTGATAAACCACGCCCGGAATGCTTTCCGCGATTTTTTGCAGGCGGCCCAGCGCTTCGGCCTGCGCCTCCTCGGCCTGCTTGCGTTCCGTGATGTCGAAATGGCAGCCCATCATGCGCACGGGCTGGCCGGTGGAGTCGCGGAGGAAGTCCGCGCGGGCGAAAATCCAGCGCCATGAGCCGTCGCGATGGCGCATCCGAAACTCCATGTCATAAAACGCCCGGAGCCCCGCCCGATAGTCGCGCACGGTAGCCAGGGTGCGCTCGCGATCTTCCGGATGGAGCCGCCGGTCCCATTCCTCAAATAGGTTCGGCAATTCGTGGTCTGCGTAACCGAGTTGCTGTTTCCACTCCGGCGAAAAGTAAACCGCGTTCGTGACGAGATCCCAGGCCCACAGGCCCCCAGGCCCCCCATCGGCCGCGTGGATGAGCTGCCGCAGCCGTCCCTGATTTTCCCAGAGCCGCCGGTCCGCAGAGGGCGGCGTGGCATGGGCGACGGGAGAAGTGGGGGTCATGGTTCCGGGGGCCGCAGGGCGCATGGCTATTGCCACGCCCGAGTCCCCATTTCAAGCCTCCCGTGCGCCGGATTTTCCCGACTGCGACCGGGCACCGCGGCTCAGTAGCGCTTGCGCATGTTGCTCGGGAGGATGTTCAGCTCGTTGCGGTATTTGGCCACGGTGCGGCGGGCGATCGGGATGCCGCGCTTTTCGAGCAGCTCGACGATTTCCTTGTCGCTCAGCGGGCTGCTGTCGTCCTCGCTTTTCACCATCTCGGCGATCGTGCCTTTGACGCTGGTGTTGCTCATCGAGGCGCCGTCGGCGGTCTGGTAGCCGGGGGTGAAGAAGTATTTCATGTCGAAGACGCCCCACGGGGTGGCCATGTATTTGCCGGAAATGGCGCGGCTCACGGTGGTCTCGTGGACGCCCACGATGTCGGCGATCTGGACCATGGTCAGCGGCTTGAGCGCGCTGGGGCCGAGTTCGAGGAAGTCCTTCTGTTTGCCCACGATCTCATGCGCGATATTGGAGATCGTCTGCTGGCGCTGGTGGATGGATTTGATGAGGAATTTGCCGCTGCGAATCTTGTCGCGGATGTAGTCCTTCACGTCGGCCCCGCCTTTGTCCTGCGACATAAGGTCCTTGTAGGTGTTGCTGATGCGGAGGTGCGGGATTTGTTCGCCGTTGAGGGAGATGGTCCACTCGCCGCCGATTTTTTCCACGTTCACGTCGGGCAGGACGTAGTTGTTCGGGTCGGGGGTGAAAATCTGGCCGGGCTTCGGGTCGAGGGTGCCGACGAAACCGGCGGCGCGCTGCACCTGCTCGGTGGTCGTGCCAAGGCGGCGGGCGATTTCGGGAAAGCGGCGCTTGCCGAGATCGTCGATGTGCCGGTCCACGATGCGATACTCGAGGCTGTGCTCTTTGCTCAACCGCCGAAGCTGGATGAGGAGACACTCGCGGAGGTCGCGGGCACCGACACCGACGGGATGGAGGGTCTGCACAAATTCCAGCACGCGCACCAAGTCGGCGACTTCCATGCCGGTGCTGCTGGCGATTTCCTCGGGCGTGGCCTGGAGAAAGCCGGCGTCGTCGATATTGCCGATGATCAGCTCGCCGAGCTGGCGGTCGGAGGCGCTGACATCGCTGGAATTGAGCTGCTCGATGAGGTGCTGCTGAAGCGTCTGGCTGCCGACGAGGCTGTCGAAGAAAAACTGCCGCCGCTCCTCATCCTCCGCCGAGCGCCCGGAGTAGCTCTGGCTCTGCGCCATATAGTCGCGCCACTCTTCATCGAGCTTGGCGAGGCGGTCGAATTCCTCCTGAAACTCGTCGTGCTCCTGTTTCTTGTCCTCGATCGTCGGTTCCATCTGGTCCTCTTCGAGCGTGGGATTCGAGCACAGCTCCTGCTGAATGAGGTTGCGCAACTCCAACATTGGGGCCTGCAAAATCTGCAGGCTCTGCTGAAGCTGCGGTGCCAGAACCTGATTCTGGGTCATTGACTGCGATTGATGCATTCCGGCCATAGTTTTTGTGGAGGTAGATGTTGCGGAGAGCAACACACGCTAGCAGCTATCTTGCCACGCACTAAAAAATTTTTGCATCAGCCTGCGGCCCGCTTCTGGCTTGGTTGGAAACCATGAACGCAAAACTCTTTTTTGTCCCGGCGCTCACGGTCGCGGCGCTCCTCGCCGTGGGCCTGGCCCCGACCACCGTCCGCGGTGAGGCCGCCCCGGAGGCGGCAACCGTGACCGCCCTCCTGGCCGAAGTGGCTGCCCAGCAAGTGGTGATCGCCGAGAACCAGACGAAAATCGACGCGAAGCTCGCCGCCGCCGCCGAAAGCGTCCGCATCGCCCGCCTCTTCGTCAGCCGCGGAGGCGGCAAGGCCCAATGAAGACGCTCCTCACCCTCGCCGCCCTGCTCGCGCTCGGCCTGCAACTTCACTCCCAAGCCCCGGTCGTCGCAAAATCCCCGCTGCAAACGCTGCAGGCGATCAAGCAGAAGAATCAGGAGCTGATCGAAAAGCAGACCGCAACTTTGCAAAAGCTCGAGGCGCTGGCAAAGGACGCCGAGCAGCTCAAGATCTTCGGCAAGCGTTCGTAACCGGACCGGGAGGGCGGATTCCCCGGTGGAAACTCCGGTCTGCCGTGGATTTCGACATCGACAGGCTTTTCCACGGGCTGCTAGAAACCGTCGCATGTCTGCCACCAAACGATTCCGTGCCGGCGTGCTCTTTGGCGATGAAGTCAAGGAGCTGCTGGACTACGCCAAGGCCAACCAGTTCGCGCTGCCGGCGATCAACTGCATCGGCACCAACTCCGTGAATGCGACGCTGGCCGCGGCCCGCGAGGTGAACTCGCCGACGATGATTCAGTTCTCGAATGGCGGCGCGCAGTTCTTCATCGGGAAAGGCGTGAGCAAGGAAGCGCAGTTCGGGGCGATCCAGGGCGGCATCGCGGGCGCGCACTATGTGGACGCGGCGGCGAAGGCGTATGGCGTGCCGGTGATCCTGAACACCGACCACTGCGCGAAGAAGCTGCTGCCGTGGGTGGACGGGATGCTGGCGGCGGGCGAGGAGCTTTTCGCCCGGACCGGGAAACCACTCTACAGCTCGCATATGCTCGATCTTTCCGAGGAGCCGCTGAACGAGAATCTGGAAATCTGCGCGCAGTATCTCGAACGCATGACGAAGTTGGGGATGACGCTGGAGATCGAACTCGGCGTGACCGGTGGCGAGGAGGATGGCGTGGATAATTCCGACGTGGACGACGCCAAGCTCTACACCCAGCCGGAGGAAGTCGCGCAGGCTTACACGGCGCTCTCCAGGATCAGCTCGAATTTCACGATCGCGGCGGCGTTCGGCAACGTCCACGGCGTCTACAAATCGGGCAACGTGAAGCTGACGCCGACCATCCTCCGCGACTCGCAGCGGCACATCGAGGCGACGCTCGGCACGGGGCCGCAGCCGGTGAACTTCGTCTTCCATGGCGGCTCGGGTTCGACGCGCGAGGAGATCCGCGAGGCCCTCGGCTACGGCGTGATCAAGATGAACCTCGATACCGATGTGCAGTGGTCGTTCTGGGACGGCGTGCGCGCTTACGAGGCAAAAAATCGCGACTACCTCCAAGGCCAGCTCGGCAACCCGAAGGGGCACGATGCGCCGAACAAGAAATACTACGATCCGCGCGTGTGGCTCGGGGCCGCCGAGGATGCGGCGGCGAAGCGGTTGCTCACGTCCTTCGAGGATCTGAACTGCCTCAACCGCAACGCCTGATGAAAACCCTCCGACTGCTCCTCGCCACCCTCGCGCTGGCCGCGCTCACTTTCACTGCCCAGGCGGCAGAGAAAGCGCCCGCGCTGCCCATCGAGCAGGCGCTGAAACTGGCGCAGGGTTATCTGCAACGGAACGATCCGAAGGGTGTCATCGTGGGGCTGACGCTGGAAAAGGGGGCGCTGCTCGGCGGGACGCAGCGGTGGTATGCGAAATGGGCCGCGCCGATCCGCCGCGCCGGCAAGACCGAGATCGGGCTGGAGATCGCCATGGATGGCACGCTCACCCGGGTCGTGGGCCGCGGCGCGCTCGTGCTGCCCTGAAGCGGGTCGCGCCGCATGGAGTTTTTCGCGCCGGCGAAAATCAATCTGTCGCTCCGCGTGCTCGGGCGGCGGGCGGACGGTTTTCACGATCTGGAATCGCTGATGTGTCCGGTGTCGCTCGGCGACACCCTGGAGGTCACGCGGCGCGCGGCGGGCGGGCTGGAGTTTGTCTGCGACGACCCGACGCTGCCGACCGGTGAGGAGAATCTCGTCGTCCGCGCCGCGCGCCTTTTCTGCCGCACCCGCGGGATCGAGCCGGACGTGCGCATCGCGCTGACGAAACACATCCCGCACGGCGCGGGACTCGGCGGCGGGAGCAGCGACGCGGCGACGACGCTGCTCGCACTCGATCGGCTGCATGAGACGCGGCTGGCGCGCGACACCCTGGCCGCGCTGGCGGCGGAGATCGGCTCGGACGTGCCGTTTTTCATCTACGAAAGCGCGGCCGTGATCCGCGGGCGGGGCGAGCGCGTGGAGCCGGTGGCGTTTCCGCACGCGCTGCCGCTGCTGCTCATCAAGCCGCCCTTCGGCGTGCCGACGCCGTGGGCCTACTCGCGCTGGAAAGACGCGCGCGAAATCCCCGGCGTGCCCTACGCCACGCAGACCTTTCCGTGGGGCGGGCTGGTCAATGATCTGGAGCGTCCGGTTTTCGAGAAATACATCTTTCTCGCCGACCTCAAAGCCTGGCTGCTCGCCCAACCGGAAGTCGCCAGCGCGCTCATGTCCGGCTCCGGCGCCACGGTTTTCGCAGTGCTCCGCGACAAAGAATCCGCCGCCCCGCTCGGCGCGCGCGCGACCGAGGAATTCGGCCCCGACCTCTGGCTCTGCGCGTGCGAGACCCTGGGGTGAGCGGGCGCGCGCTCAGCGCCAGACTTGCAGCCGGTAGAAGCGGACAGGGGAGAGGGGGGAGTCGGTGACGGCTTGCGCGGAGCCGTCGCCGATGCGGATCGAACCGGGGAGCGCGGTCCAGATGCCGCCGGGGAGGGAGTCGGTGAAATCAACGAGGTAACTGCGGCCGACGACGGTGGGGAAAAGCAGCGTCACGTCCGTCCCGGCGGCGCTGCCCGGGACCGCGAAAAGTTGGCTGAATTGGAGGAAGGACAGGCCGCCCGCGGGGTTGGTGCCGGCGGCCCATTCGGCGGCGTTGGAGGCTCCGTCGTGGTCGCTGTCCGTGGCGCGATCGTCCACGCCGACGATGAACGGCGGCGTTTCCTGACCGTCCGGGATGCCGTCGCCATCGGTGTCGAGGATGGGTGTCGTGACGGCGGCGCTTTGGGCAAAGGACGAGCCGCCGGCCCCGTCGGCGCGCACCCGATAGTAATAGGTGGTGGCGGAATTCAGGCCGGTGTCTTGATAGGTCGTCTGCCCGGCGGCGAGGGTGAAGGATTGCAGGGCGGTGGAGAAATCGGCGCGGGTGCTGCGCTGGAGGGTAAAGGCGGTTTCGGTGCTGCTGTTGTCCGCCCAGAGGAGGCTCACGGTGCCGGGCGCGGTGGCGTCGGCGGTGAGGCCGGAGGGTGCGGCGGGCGTGGCTCCGGCGGCGGCGATCAGGACGTAGTTGATGCGGGTGTCTTCAAAGCCGGCGCTGCCCTGGTCGATGCGGAGTCGCCCGCCGGTGACGGCCACGGTCTGCGTTTGCTGGACATACTGCCCGGCGGCGAGGCTCTGCGCGCTCCAGAAGCTGACCCCTTCCACGTTGATCGTGTGGGTGGAGGACTCGTCGCCATCGCCGATGGCGACCGTCACGTTGTAGGTTCCGTTGGGCACGGCGATCTCCCAGACGCCGCCTGAGCCGAACCGGCAAAGTGTGGCGAGCCGCCGGTCGGTGACAGCCCGGCTCTCTCGCGTGGACGCCGTGTGAGTCACGTTCCAGCCATACGAGAGTCCGTTGCCGCGGCTGGCGTAGGTGTCGCCGCTGTCGGTGAAATAGCCCGCGGGAGCGGTCGCGCCGGTCCCTTGGAAATTGATGCTCGCGGAAAATGTCGAGCCGACCGTGACCGTCACCGCGCTAGAAGTCGTCGTTGCGCCGCTGTTGTCCGTCGCTTTGGCGGTGAGCGAATAGGTGCCTGCCGGCGGGTTTGCCCATGGGTAGCTGTAGGGCGGGGTCAGGTCTTCGCCGAGTTTCGTCGTGGCGTTGAAGAACTCGACCTTGGTCACGCTCCCGTCTGCGTCCGACGCATTCGCGGCGATCGTGACCGTGGCGGGCGCATTGAATCTGGCAAGGATCGCCGGGCTCGTAATGCTCACCGACGGGACCGTGCTCGCGGGCGGATCCTGCGCCGCGGCACTCCCGCCGACGATCGCATCGACCCACGCTTGCGGGACCTCGCCGGGGGCGTTCCAGTTGAGCGCCTCGCTGTAAAACCACACGAAATCGTCGCACCGGCGCAGCGCGCGCTCGACCGTGGTGCGCAGGATCGTGGGATTCATCGTCTCGCCACCAAACCCATAGTTGTAGAGACCGAAAGAGATGCTCACCTTTTGCCCCCAGACGGGACGCAGAAAGCCCGGGATGAAGGGGCAAGCGGCAGCCGCCGAGGCGATCTCCGTCTTGCGAAAATCGTAGGAACCCTGGAAGTCGGCGACGCTCCGGTAGGCATAGACCTCGCCGCCATCCACGAACTGCGAACGGCTGTCCAGACCTTCGATCAAGCCGACGGAAAACGGGCCGCGCAGTTCGTCCTGCTGCCAACTCGTCTGGCCGCGGTGCACGGCTTCCGGCGTGCCGGAGAAGCTGGAATACGGGCCATGAAAGGCCATGAAGACGATCCCCGGATATTCGCCGACGATCGCCTGCATGACCTGCCGGCCCCGCAACCGCGCCTGCTCACGGTATTGGTCGAGCGACTTGGAGAGATCGCTGCAATCCTCGGGATAGTTGAAGAGGGTCCCGGCATACTCCTCGTTGTCGAAAAAGATGCCGGCGATCCCTTTCTCCCGCAGCACCCGGGCGAGGACGCGGAAGTTTTCGATGGTCGCGGACCAGTCGCCGAAGAAATCCGCCGGGCGGTCCACGAACACGAGGGCGAAGTTGTGCGTCATCCGGGTGAAGACGAGGCCGTTGAGCGGCGCGAAATCGGCGGAGATTTCCGCGTAAGTCCGGGGCGTTCCCTTCATGAGCACCGCGCCGGTGGTGGTGCTCAGGGCCAGGCCGTCGAAGGGGAGCGTCTCGATGTGAGCGAAGTGGTCGCGCACGAATTCGGGTCGTGACCGGAAGCTCGCCTGCTGGGTATTGATCAGCCGCGGCCGGGCTTCTGCTGTGAAGGTCAAGACCCAGGCGGCGAGGAGGATGCGGAGCAGTTTTGGAAAAAGCATAGTCGCCTCATTTCGACCTTCCGGGAGCGCGTGCGGCGGTCGGTCAGGGTCAACGGGAAATAATCAGAATTCGCAGGTTGCGCCAGCGGGAATCGAAGTCGGCCTGATCGTCCCAAGCCGGGCGTGGCCGAAGCAAAATCTTGACATAAATCCACGGCATTCCCTTGATCGCCGTCCGCGGTTGGCGAGAAGAGGCATTCTATGATCAGATCCGACATTTCGAAACTTACGACGGGCCTGTGGCTCGCGATTGCGGCGTGTTCTCCGAGCCTGCATGCGCAGGAGCCGGGACCAGCCCCGCTCGAATTACCGAGTCTGACCGAAGAGCTGAGCGAGCCCGGTCTCGCGCCATCCTTCAGCTTGGAGGCCGTGGAATCGGCCTCCGAGCCCGTGGCGGCGACCGGCGGGGAGCAGGTGCGCGCGAGCCGCTGGAAGGTGTCGCCGCACCTCCACCTGGAGGCGACTTATGACGACAACATTTTCATCCGCGCGACCGGCAAGGTGGCGGATTTCGTTTTCACCGCCGCACCGGGCCTCGCCATCGGTTATTGGGACTACGAGGAAGAAATGGAAGGCTATCTCGAGCGCGACCGCAGCGCGGCGCTCCTCGACAAAGGCGAGGGCAGTTTTTTCGTCCTGGACTACACCGCGATCCTGCTGGATTTCGCCCAGACGGAGTCGCAGGATGCGTTCAATCAGGATGCGCGTTTCGACATCCGCTGGCGCGCGGAAAAGCTGACCGTCCGGGCGAGTTCGCACTTTGAGTCCAAGTCCGAGACGGACATCAATATCGGCGGACGCCTGCGGCGAACCGCCGTGGCCACGGAGGTTTCCGCCGACTACCAATTCAGCCCGAAGACTTCACTCTCGGTTGGTTTCGAGAATGTGATCGAGGATCGGGACAATTTCGTGAGGACGAGCGAGTGGCGGAACGAGACCTCCCTCGACTACCAATTGACGCCGCTCACACGGGTCGGTGTGGGCGGGGCGCTGGGCCGGCTGGAGGTGGAGGGCCAGCCGGATCGCGTGTTCGAGCGGGTGCTCGCGCGGCTGGATTACGAATCGACGGCCAAGCTGGGGCTCGCGGCGCGCGGCGGGCTCGAGTTTCGCCAGACGGACAGCGCGTTCGGCGACAGTGTGACGCCGGTTTTCGACATCAAGCTGCGCTACGCGCCTGCGGAAGGCACACTGATCACCCTCGACGGTTACCGCCGGAAGAAACCCTCGATTGCGCAACCCGACGAAGACTACACCGCGACCGGCGTGGGCCTGCACTGCGAGCGCAGTGTCCGGACGGGGCTGCGCCTCTCCATCGATGGCGGTTATGAACACACGGCCTACGACACTCCCGCTGGCCGCGCTCCGCGCGACGACGACTTTTTTTACGCGCGGGTGGGATTGCTCTACAACTTCGCGCACTGGGGCAATATCGGGATTAGCTACGAATACCGGCAGAAAGACTCCACGCAGCCGTCCGCCAGCTTCGAAAACAACCGCATTACCTTTCAAGTCGGCCTCATCTACTGAGCTTGGGTCTGACCTTGCGCTAGACGGCAGCGGTTACAGTAATTATAAATTAATCTGCTTTTATGTTTGCTATCCGAATTACCACAGCTTTGACCGCCTTTTTCTGCGTCGTCGGAGAAGTCCAAGCGCAGCCTGCTGCGGTGCTCGAAAAGGCTCCGTCAGCGTCCGCAGTGGTCGCCCCGGCAGGTCCCGGCTCCGCCCCAAACTACGTCCTCGCGCCGAACGATCTCCTCGAAATCAAAGTTTTTCAGGAGGCGGAACTCGACACCACCGCGCGCATTTCGGCCGACGGAAAGCTGAATCTGCCACTCATCGGCGAGCTGCTGATCGGCGGCAAGACCGTGCAGCAAGGCACGCGGCTCATCCGCGACCGGCTCCAGGCCCGGTTTCTCGTCGATCCGCAAGTCACGATCCGGGTGATCGAGCCCGCGAAACGCCTCTTCACGGTTCTCGGGCAGGTGCAGCGGCCGGGCACATATCGGTTCCCTGATCGCGAGACGTTGCATTTGATTCAGGCCATCGGTGTGGCGGGCGGCTACTCGCGGCTCGCCGCCCCGTCGCGGGTCACGGTGAAGCGGGTCACCGACGGCAGGGAGGCCGTCTTCAAGCTCGACGCCAAGCGCATGGCCTCCGATTCGACCACCAAAGCCTTTGAGATCGCCCCCGGCGACGTCATCACGATTGGCGAACGCTTGTTCTAATTTGAATCCACCTATGCCGCGGCCACGATGTCAAAATGGAGCGCAGGATCGGCCCCGATCCAACGCTTGTTCTGATTTGCATCCCCATGCCGCGTTCCACCGAAAAACAGCCGAACTCGTCCCTCGCGACGGACCTGCGCGGGCTTTATTTCGCGCTGCGCGAAAAGGCCTGGCTGCTCGCGCTGGTCACCGTGCTCGGAATCGCCGCCGCCGCCTTTGTCGTGCGGCGCAGCCAGAAAATCTACGCCGCCACGACGACCATCCAGATCGAAGAGGAGCGGCAGCGCGTAGTCCGGGCCGACCCCCGCGGAATGGACGAGCTATCCACCGAGAAGGAGCTGAAAACGATCGTGGAGAATCTGGAGAGTCCCGCGCTCATGCTGCGCCTCGCGCGCCATCCGGAGCTGGCGGAAATCCCGGCCTTTCGCGCGCAGATCGCCGGGATTGATTCCGAGTCGCGCCTGCAGGCCATCGTCGGCGGGAAAATTTCCGTCAAAATCCGCGTCGGCACGCGGCTGATTGACATCACGGTGGAGGATGAAAATCCGGCGCTCGCGCAGAAAATCTCACAGCTCGTGGTCAGCGAGTTCATGAGGGCGAGTTCGGAGAGCGGGGCGCAAAATTCGCGGGGCGCGCACGAGTTTTTGCGGCAGGAGGCGGACCGGCTCAAGCTGACTCTCGCCAAGTCCGAGCAGGCGCTCCAGCGTTACAAGGAACAGAATCAGGCGGTCTCGCTCGAGGAGAAGCAGAACATCGTCGTCGAGCGGCTCAAGGATCTGAACACCAAGGTGACCGCGGCCAAGGCGGAGCGGCTGCGGATTGAGGCCGACCGCGCGCAACTCGATCGTCTGCAGGGAGAACCGCCCGAGCGCCTGCTCACGCTGCCGAGCATCGCCGGGGCGGCGGTGGTGGTGGAGGTGCAGCGGAAGATCGGGGAGAAAGAGGCTGAGTTGGCGACCCTGAGCCGCCGTTACAAGCCGGAGTATCCCAAGTATCTGGAGGCCACCGGCTCGCTCGCGGAACTCAAGGTCAGCTTGGGCGAGGCGATCCTCAAGGCAGCCAGCCTGCTCGGCACGGCTTTTGAATCCACCAAGGCCAACGAGGAAAAACTCGAAGCCGCCCTCCGCGGCCAGGAAGGCATCGCGCTCGAACTGAGCCAGATGGCCATCCCCTACAAATCGCTCGAACGCGACGTCGAGGCGGACCGCACGCTTTACGACGCGCTCGTCGCGCGGCTTAAAGAGACGGATGTGGCCCAGGGCGTTTCGCGTTTTGCCGTGCGCGTCGCCACACCCGCCATGCTGCCGGAGCGGCCGGTGAAGCCGAAAAAATCCCTGACCCTCATCTTCGGGGCGCTCGGGAGCCTGGCCCTCGCGGCGTCGGGCGTCCTGGCGGCGCACACGCTCGACAGCTCGTGCAAAACCGTCGATCAGGCCGAGCGCCTGCTCGGCCTCAGTTCCCTCGCCGCGATCCCGAGACAGGCGCGGTCCGTGGTCGCCGGGAGCGTCCTCGTGAAAAAGCCGCAGTCCGCACTGGCCGAGTCCTTTCGCACGCTGCGCACGAGCCTGGGCATCACGGGCAAGGACGCGGGCGGCCACGCCGTGCTCTTTGCCAGCGCCGTCCCCGGTGAGGGCAAATCCTTCTGCGCGATCAACTGCGCCGTCGCCTTTGCCCAGCAGGGTTTGCGGACGCTGCTCATCGACGCCGACCTCCGCCTCCCGACGGTCGAGCGCATTATTTTGCAAACCCAGGGCGCACCGGGCCTGAGCGATCTGCTCCTCGGTCACACGCATCTGGGCAAAGCCATTCATCTCACCGGCATCAAGAACCTCTCCGTGATGCCCGCCGGCAAGCGCGTCCCGAACCTCGCCGAACTCTTCGGACGCTCCGAACTCCCGGCTTTCCTCCAATGTGTTGCCGGCGGCTACGACCGCGTGGTGATCGACAGCGCCCCGGTGCTGACCGTGAGCGATACGCTGCTCCTCGCGCCGCACGCCGACACCGCCTGCCTCGTCGTCCGCGCCGGGGTCACCCCCGGCCACGCGGTGGTGCGCGCGGTGGAAAAGTTGCGCGAGAGCGGCGCGAAGATCGCCGGCTTTGTGCTCAACGCCCTCCCCATCCGCAACGGCGGCTACTACTACCACTACCAGGCGCCAGGCTACGGCAGCGACGAAGTCTATGGCGCCAGCGCGGCCCTCGCCGACGAAGCAGTCGTCGAGTACGCCTCGAAATGAACATCCTCACGGTGACAGGGATATTTCCGCCGGATCGAGGAGGTCCGGCCAGCTACGTGCCCCGGATGGCGGCGGCGCTCATTGCCCGCGGACACCGCGTGGAAGTCCTCTGCCTGAGCGACCGGATCGACCACGACGACTCCGCATTCGGCTTTCCCGTGCGCCGGCTGCGGCGCGGCATTTTCTGGCCGACCCGCATCCTGCTCACCACCCTCGCCGTCTGGCGCGCGGCGCTGCGGAACCAAATCGTTTTCGTCTCCGGCCTCGGCGCGGAATCCGCCGTCGGTGCGTTGCTCGCGGGCGGCTGTCCCACGGTTTATAAAATCGTCGGCGACTACGCGTGGGAGCGCGCGGTCGGGCGCGGCGCATTTTCCGGGACGATCGACGAATACCAGACCGCCGCGAAAACCCCGATGCTCCGGTTCTTTGACTGGGTGCGCGATTTTCCCCTCCAGCTCGCGCGCCGGATCATCGTCCCCAGCCGCTACCTCCAGCGCATCGTCAGCGGTTGGCCGGTGCGGGCGGAAAAAATTCACGTCGTTTACAACGCCACCCCGCCCGTCGGCGACGGCCCATCCGCGGCGGCCGCCCTGCCCGCGTGGAGCGGAAAGACGCTGCTCACCGTCTGCCGCCTCGTCCCGTGGAAAGGCGTGGACGCGCTCATCCGGCTGGTCGCGCAACTCCCCGACACGCGGCTCGTCATCGCCGGCGACGGACAAGTCCGCGGGGAACTTGGCGACCTCGCCACGCAGACCGGCGTCGCCGACCGCGTCATTTTCCTCGGCGACGTGCCGAACTGCGAAGTCGCGGGCTACCTGCGCCAGGCGGATGTTTTCGTCCTGAACTCGACCTACGAAGGACTCCCGCATGTCGTCCTCGAAGCCATGGCCGCGGGCACGCCGGTCATCGCCACCGATGCCGGCGGCACTGGCGAGGTCGTCGAGCACGAAGCCACCGGCCTGCTCGTGCCGGTCGGCGACGCGGCGGCGCTCCAGGCCGCGGTGGAACGGCTCTGGCGCGAGCCCGCGCTGGGCCGCCAACTCACTGCCGAAGCGGCCCGCCGGCTGCCCGCGCATTTCGATTTCGACGCGATGGTGAACGCCACCGAGGCCGTGCTGCAAGCGGCCGTGAAACGGTCGGCGGGAACCGCACTCATCGGAGCAAAGCAGACATGAACGTCCTCCTCATCGGCTCGGACCCGACAATTTTTCAAACCGGCAAAGCCGTCTTCGGCGACACGCGCAAACGCCATTTGGCCTATGCCCGCCAGCTCCGCGAAGTCTGCGGACCCGCGAGCCAAATCCGCATGATGGCCTATACCCCGCGCGGGGCGGATTACCGGGTCCGGGAATTGGCCGACGGGCTGACGCTCTACCCGACGCGCTCATTCCACCGCGTCACCTTTCTGCCCGATCTGGCCCGGCTGCTGCCCACCGTGCTGCACCGTTGGAAGCCTGACATCATCAGCCCGCAGGGCCCGTGGGAGGAGGGGACGCTGGCGTTTTTTTTGGCCCGCTGGCTGGGGGCAAAGTATGTGCCGCAGCTTCACGCGGACATCTTCACCGAGAGCTGGCGCCGGGAGCACTGGCTGAATCCGTGGCGCTTTTTCCTCGGCAGCCGGCTCATCCGCGCGGCGGATGGCGTGCGCGTGGTTTCGCAGGGACTCAAGCGCCACGTCGTCGCCCGCCTGGGAGTGGCCGAGGAAAAAGTCGCCGTCGTTCCGCTCGGGGTGAACTTCACGCCCGTGGATCCCCGCACGCCCAAGGAGGACTTCAAAAAGCAAATCGCGTCCCAGCTTTCCGGGCGCAAGACGGTGCTTTTCGTCGGACGTTTTTGCGCGGCGAAGAATCTGGAACTGTGGGTGGAGGTGGCGCAAATGGTCGCGCAGCGCCAGCCCGGCGTGGCGTTCCTCATGGCGGGCCACGGCTCGCTGTTGCCGCAGATTCAGCAGCTCGTGGAAGAGAAAGGCCTGGCGGATCGTTTTCATTTTCTCGGCTCCGTGGGGCATGAAAAACTGCCCGAAGTTTACGCGGCGGCGGATGTCTTCCTGCTCACCTCGCACTACGAAGGCTACGGACGGGTGATCGTCGAAGCGTACCTCGCCGGCGTGCCCGTCGTCAGCTCGCGCTCCGGGGGGCCGGAGGACATTGTGCGCACCGGCGTGGATGGCTTTCTCACCGCGCAGCCGCACGAACTCGCCGACGCCGTGCTCGGCCTGCTGGCAGACCCGGAAAAAGCCGCGCGCATGGGACGGGCCGGCCAGGCACGCATGCGGGAGGAATTTTCGCTGGAGGTGCTGGTGCCGCGCCTCGTCGGCTGCTGGGTCAAAGCCTGCGGGCACGAGCGGCCACGCGCCGGGCAAAACTTCGCGGACGCTGCCGCGGCCAACGAAGTGCGCCCATGAAGAACGGCGACATGACCCACGCCAGGCTCCTGCTGTTCAACCTCGCCACCGACGTGAACCATCCGATCCTCGGCTTCACCACCCAGTGGATTAGCGCCCTGGCCGGGCGCGTCGCCTCCATTGATGTCATCACGATGCTGGCTGGCGAGATCGCCGTCCCGGACAACGTGCGCGTGCATTCCGTCGGCAAGGAACTCGGCTACTCCGAGCCGCGCCGGCTCGTGGAGTTTTACCGGCATCTCTTCGGCATCCTCGGACGCCAGAAAATCGACGGCTGCTTCTCGCACATGATGCAGGTTTTTTCCGCGCTCGGCGGCCCGGTGCTGCGCGCCCGCGGCATCCCGCTGGTGACATGGTACGCGCATCCCAGCCTCACGCTGTCGCTGAAACTCGCGCACTTCGCCTCGAACCGCATGGTGACCAGCCTCCCGACAGCCTACCCGTATCGGAAGGACAAGCTGACCGTCATCGGACAAGGGATCGATGTCGCGCTTTTCACCCCGGCGACGGACGGCAACGTGCGCGAGGACGTGATCCTTTGCGTGGGCCGGCTATCGCGGGTGAAAGACCACCCGACATTGATTCGCGCATTCGCCCTTTTGCCGGAAAACTTCCGCCTCGTGATCCTCGGCGCAACCGCCGGCGCGCCCGATGAGGCGTATCTCGCCGAGTTGCGAAAGCTCCTCGCGGAACTGAAAATCGGCGATCGGGTTGTCTTTGAAAAGCCGGTCCCGCCGACCGAGCTTCCCGCGCATTTCCGAAGCTGCACGGTGCATGTGAATCTCACGCCCGCCGGGTTCGGCGACAAAGTGGCTTGGGAGGCGATGAGCTGCGGGCGCCCATGCCTCGTGGCGAATGCGGACTTTGCCGAAACCCTCGGCGATACCCGCGACGCCCTGCTTTTCAAAACCGGCGACAGCGCCGATCTCGCCGCAAAGCTCACCGCCGTGCTCGCACAGACGCCCGCCGCGCGCGCGGCCATCGGCCTGTACCAGCGGACCCAGGTCGAGCGGCTCCACTCCCTGCCGCGCCTCGCGGACCGCGTGCTCGCGGAGATCAGCCAGTGCCGCGTCCGGCGGTGAACCGATGAGCGCCCCGTCCAAAGTCATCTCCGCGCTGCACGCGAACTGGTTCCTGAACGCCGCCGGGCTGTTCCTCTCCTACGGCGCGTCCATCGTCATCGTCCGCGCGATGGCGCCCGCGCTCTACGCCGAATACGCGGCGGTCATCGCGATCATTGGGCTGGCCACGTTCGTCTTCGAGGCCGGCGGGAACAGCGGGCTCACCCGCTACCTCGCCACGGCGGCCGATCTCCAGGCGCGCGGCACTTTCTACCGGCGGATGCAGAGCCGGCGCTGGCTGGCGGCGGGCGCGTGCGCCGTGGCGCTGCTCGCGCTCGGGCCGCTCTATGCGCGCACTACGCAGTTCGCCACCCTCGCCGTCCAGCCGTGGATGTTCGTGCTCATCGCCGGGATCGTCGCCGGCACGCTCACGCGGCTGCTCGCGCACTACGGGCTGCTCGCGCTTTTCGAGGCCAAAACCGCGCTCCTGCTGCAGCAGGGTTTTCTCGTCGGTCGCTCCTTCGTGCTCGCCGTGGTCACGCTCCTCGGCGGCGGGCTCTGGGCGCTGGTCGCGGTGTTTCTCGCCAGCACCGTGCTCGAGGCCGCGGTGGTGCATCACCGGCTCTGGCGCTTGATCGGCGCGGAGCGGACGCCGCTCCCGGACGGCTTCGTCAACCGCGCGCAGGGCTTCGGCTTGCTCAGCGTTTTTGACAAGGCGTGCGCGATGCTCGGCAGCGGCACGGTGCTGCTTCTCGTGCTCGCGCCGGGGCGGTCGCCGGTGACCATGGCCTTCCTCGGTCTCGCCGTGGATCTGGTGGGCAAACTTGTGAGCCTCACGGTCATGCCGATGGGCAATCTCGTGGCGCCCTACCTCAGCCAGACGGGCGACGCGCCCGAGGCCCAGGCGCTCGCCGCCGCCCGCGTGGCCAAGCTCTCCAGCCTGCTCTACAGCTTCAGCGTCGGCGCGGGCGTGCTGCTGCTCCCGTGGTTTGTCTCGGTTGCCTATGGCGGCGACTACGCCGGGGCGGTGCTCTTCGCGCTCATCCTGCTCGTGCCCACGGCCTTTGAAAACTGGATCCGCGGCTGCTGCTCGCCGGTGCTCCTGCGGAATGGCCGTTATCGCGAACTGATGCAGGTGAACATCATTCAGGCCGTGGTCACGCTGACCGTTCTCGCGTTCGTCCGCCACCAACCGATCGAGGTCGCCCTGCTGAGCGTCGGCGCGGCCCGCGCGGCGGTCGCTGCGCTGAACCTGATCGCATTCCGCCAGATCGTCCCTGCGGGCACCGGCCGTGTCCCGCTGCAAGGCGCGCTCGTGAGTGCGCTGGCCTGTGCGCTGGCGTCCGTCTGGGGGCCGCTGCTCCCGCTGCCCGCCGCGGCGCGCGCGGCCGCGCAAGGGCTGGTCTTCGCCCTCGTTTTTTACGCTGGGCTGCGCTGGCTGGTCTTCCGCGACGCCGACACGCTGCACCTGGCCCGCCGCATCGCCGGCCGGCGCATCAAAGTCCTCAGCCTGCTTTTGCCCGCCTCGCGGGTCTCGCCCGCATGAAGGCCGTCCTGCTCCTCTTCGCGGCGCTTTACGCGCTGCTCCCGGGCGCCTACGCGGTTGCGCTGGTGCCGGCCCTCTGGATCCTGCAACGTCTCTTCATCGAGGAGGGCGAGGCGATTTTAACGGTCGGGCCGGTGGATATCACCGCGGTTGATTTCGCCATCCTGATCCTGTCGGGAAAATTGCTTTTTGAGATCGCCTGCAAACGCGCTCTCGCTGCCGACAGGCGGCTCTACGCCGCCCTCGCCATTTTTCTGGCCATCAATTTTCTCGCGACGCTCGCGGCGGGCGTGAAGTTCGGCGAAAGCCATCTGCTGCGCTGCGTCACGTCGTGGGCGCGGCTGGCCTCGGACATGATGCTCGTCCCCGTCGCGGCGCAGGCGGTGAAAACCCTGCCGCAGGCCCGGCACTGCCTGGGGATTCTGCTCGGCACGCTGGGCGTGCTGGCGGCGATTCAGTTCGTGAATTTTTTCGGGGCCAGCCACGGGATCATCATCGGCGAAGTCCAGGGGATCGAGCGCGGTGAGGTCCGGTATTTTGGCCCGGTCGGCGATTCCGTCGGCTTTGTGCTGCTCCTCGGCTACCTCCTCGCGCTGGGCTTCGGCAGCCTCGCCGGCGCGGCTGCTTTTCTCGGCGCGATCCTGCTGACGGCCGGCCTCGGCGCGATTTTCGCGACCGCGCTCGGCACCGGGTTCTTCCTGCTGGCGGCGCGGCGCACGTCGGCCTTTGGCGCGGCGGTGCGCCGCTGCGCCTGGCTGCTGCCGGTGCTGCTCTTCGCCGGAGTCGTGGCGGGCCTCGCTTTCGCCCGGCCCCTGATCGGACCACTGCTCGACCGCGTGGGCACCGGAGGCTACGCGAGCAGCGGCAGCCAGCGGCTCGACTCGGCCCGGATAGCCGGGGCGATGATCCTCGACAATCCGCTGCTGGGCGTCGGCTACATGGGCTACCAGCAGGTGCTCGAACGCTACGGCGGGAAGAAGTTTTTTGATCTCTCGAAACCCGACGGCGCCACGGCCAATGCGAACAATCAGGTGCTCCAAGCGCTCGCCGACAGCGGCGTGCCGGGCCTCGCCGCGCTTGTGGGGCTGATCTTCTGCGCGGGCCGCTCGCTCCTCAGAATCGCGGTGCGCCGCGACGACCCGTTTTTCAGCACGTTTTATCTCGCTGCTTTCCTCTGGCTGCTAGCGCTGGTCTTCGGTGACCTCGCCGCGGTCTGGCTGCTGCCTTCGTTTGGCGCGCGGCTGCTGTGGATTCTTTTGGGCGTTTCCGTGGCGCTCCCCCGGCTGCTGGCGGAACAGGCCGCTCACGAAAACTCGCCGTCGTCCTCCGCACCGGCGGCAACCGAACTCGCTCCCGCATGAAAGTCCTCCACGTCATCACCGCCTTCGACCGCGGCGGCGCGGAAAATCACCTCGTCGATCTGGTCACGCATCAGCGCGCGGCTGGCTGGAGCGTGACCCTCGCGTATCTGCGCGGCCACGGTTACTGGGTCGAGCCGATGCGGAAACTGGGCGTGATCGTCCACTTCCTGGCGCTGCGCTTTTACGGCGATCCGCGGCCCTTCGGGAAACTGCGCGCGCTGCTCGCGGAGTCCGACTTCGATCTCATCCACGCGCACCTGCCGCCCGCGGAACTCTACGTGCGCGTGGCGCTAGCCAGCCTCGGCGACAGCGCTGTGCCGCTGATCATCAGCAAGCACAACGACTGCCCCTTTCACGGGCTGCCGGGCGAGCGGGCCCTGGGGCGCTGGGTGGCGCGCCGCGCCGCGCTGGTCATCGCGATCTCGGCCTCGGTCCACCGCTACATGGTCGGCCCCACGCTCGGTCTGCCCGCGAGCCAGGTGCAGACGATTCTTTACGGCATCGCCACCGCTGCCTACCCGCTGGTCGCACTCGAGGCCGTGACCGCGCTGCGTCGGGAATGGGGCGCGACGGAGAGCACGCTGGTCATCGGATTCGCGGGTCGTTTTGTGGAGCAAAAGGACCTCCCCACACTCATCCGGGCGTTTGCCCTTTTTTGCGAAATCTCCGGCTGCGCTGCGCGGCTGGTGCTGGTCGGCCGCGGGGAGCTGGTCGAGCCGATGCGCCGCCTCGCTGCGGAGGTCGGGGTCGGAGATCGCGTGGTCTTTCCCGGTTTCCGCGAAGACGTGCCGGTGGTCATGCGGGCGTTCGATGTGTTTGCGATCACGTCGGTCCATGAAGGCTTCGGGCTGGTGCTGGTCGAGGCGATGGCGGCCGAGCGGCCGGTCGTGGCGACGCGCGCGGGTGCGATGCCGGAGATCGTCGTGGACGGCGCGACCGGGTTCCTCGCGGATGGCGTGGAGCCGTTCGCGCAGGCCTTGGCACGGCTCACGGACCCTGCGGTGCGGCAGCGCTTCGGCGTGGCCGGCCGGCGGCGCGTGGACGAGCACTTCGCCGTGGCCCGGATGTGCGCGGAGACGGATGCCGCCTCTGCGCGCGTCCTCCAGCGAGTGAAACCCACACCCCGCCGGGCCGGCTGACCTCCCAAGCATGCGCGTCCTTATCGTCATCCCCAACGTCATCAGCTTCCAGAGCTTTCTCGGCGGACTCGCCGCGCAGATGATCGCCGCCGGTGACGAAGTGCATCTCGCGTGCAACTTGGACACGATCTGGGGCAACGATCCGGCGGTCCCGGACCAGGCCGGCGTGCGGCAGCATCGCATCGAGTTTCCCCGCGGGATGAATCCGCTCCAGCATTTCAAAGCGGCGCGGCAGTTGCGGCGGCTCGTCGCCACGCTTCGGCCCGATCTGATTCACGCCCATTTTTCCGCCGCGATCTTCACCACGGCGCTGGCCCATAAACGTGGCTGGGCGTACAGCATCGCGACTTTTCACGGGCTCTCGTTTCCGGTGCGCACGGGCGTCGGCGGCCGGATCATTCGCTTCGCGGAGACGTTTTCCGCGCGGCAGTTCGACGAAGTCTGCGTGCTCACCGACGACGACACCGCCGCCCTGCGCCGGGCCGTGCCCGGGGTGCGGGTGGGGACGCTGCCGTCCTGCGGACTGGGCTGCGATCTTGCGGAGTTCGCGCCGGCCTCCGCGCCGGAACGGGAGGCGCAGCGCGCGACGCTCGGATTCACGCCCGAGCATTGCGTGTTCGTCTTCGTCGGCCGCTTCGTTTCGTTCAAGGGCTTCGACGCCACGGTGCGCGCCTTTTTGCGGCTCGCCGCGGATCATCCGCAGGTCCGGTTGCTCCTCGTGGGCATGCGCGACCCGATTCACCCGGACGGGCTCAGTGAATCCGAGGAGCAGGCGCTTGCAGCGTGTTCGCAGGTCGTGGATGTCGGCTTCCAAAAGGATGTGCAGCGCTATCTCGCGGCGGCCGACGTGATGGTCTTTCCGAGTGCCCGCGAAGGCATGCCGGTGTGCCTCATGGAGGCGCTGGCGGTGGGCATCCCGGCGATCACGCGCGACTCGCGCGGCTGCCGCGAGGTCGTGCGCGACGGCGTGGACGGGGTCGTGCTGGGCGCATGCGATCCGGAGCCGCTCAGCCGGGCGATGCAGCGACTGGCGGACGATCTGCCGCTGCGTGCGCGGCTTGCGGCACAGGCGCTGGCTGGTCGGGAGCGCTTCAGCCGGCGGCATTTCGTCGCTGCGCAGCGTGCCGTTTATACGGCGCGGACGGCGGCGGCGGGCCGGGTCAAAGTGGGGCACGTCACCACGGCCGCTCAGTCCCTGCGCGGGCTACTGCTGAACCAACTGCAGAGACTGCAAGCCGCGGGGTATGAGGTCGCCGGTATCTCTTCGACGGGGGGCGATGTCCCGGCGATCGAAGCCGCAGGCATCCCGCACCTCGCGGTGCCGATCAGCCGCAATCTCACGCCGCTGGCCGACCTCACCTCGCTCTGGCAGCTCTACCGAGTGATGCGCCGCGTGCGCTTCACCATCATCCACACGCACACGCCGAAGGCCGGCCTGCTCGGCCAACTCGCCGCGCGGCTGGCCGGCGTACCGATCGTCGTGAACACGGTCCACGGGTTCTATTTCCACGAGCGCATGAGCGCGCGGGCGCGGCGTTTTTACATCACCATGGAAAAGGTCGCCGCGTGGTGCTCGCACCTCATCCTCTCGCAGAACGCCGAGGATATTCAGACCGCGCTGCAGGAAGGCATCTACCCGCCGGACAGGATTCAGTTTCTCGGCAACGGCATCGACCTCACGCTGTTCGATCCCGACGCCATATCCGCAGAGGACGAGCGGCGCTGCCGCGAAAAACTGGGCCTCGCCCCGGACGCGCCGGTCGTCGGTTTTGTCGGGCAACTGGCTACGCGGCGAAAGGGCTTCCTCGATTTCCTCGCCGCCGCGCGGGACATCGCCGCCCGGCTGCCGCAGGTGCGTTTCCTCATCGCCGGCGATTCCGACCGCGGCAAGCCCGCCGCCGTCGATCCCTCGGCGGCGGCGGATTACGGCATCGCCGACCGCTGCATTTTTGTCGGGCAATGCCCGAACGAGGAACTGCCGCCGCTCTACAAAATCATGAACGTGCTCGTGCTGCCGTCCATCTTCGAGGGCGTGCCGCGCGTGGTCATGGAGGCATCGGCGATGGGCGTTCCGTCGGTGGTCAGCGATGTCAAAGGTAACCGCGAAGCCGTGACCCACGACCGCAACGGCCTGCTCGTGCCCTTTGGCGACGTGCCCGCGCTCACCGCCGCCATCATGCGCCTCCTCACCGAACCCGCCACCGCGCGGCGCATGAGCGCCGCGGCTCGGAGCGTCGCCGCGGAGCGCTTCGACGAGCGGAAGGTTTTTGAAAAAGTGAAAACGGAATACGCACGTTTGAGCGGCGAGAAACGCATCAAGCCCGATGAACCATTAGGCGTATGCGAGGGGGCGCTTCTCCGGCCTGCCGGTAAAAAACTGGAGGTCGTGAAATGAACACGGTGGTTGGAAACATCCTCAAGCGGTTCCAAACGGAAGGTGTATCCAGCGCGCTGCGCCTGATGGGTGCGCGGATCGGGTCCCTGCTCCGGTCGGCCATTGAGGATCGGCGGCGCGGCGTCTCCACAGCGCGCGAACTAAAGGATCGCGCCTTGGGCATTACCGACCTGAGCAATCACTGGTATGTCGCGACCGATTATCAAACCTTCCGCCGCGCCATGAAGCATGTGGACATCCGGCCCGGTGAGGACGTTTTCGTGGACATTGGCGCAGGCATGGGCCGGATGGTCCTGCTGGCGGCAGAACTTCCGTTTCGCAAGGTTCTGGGCGTGGAATTCTCCCGGCAGCTCACCGACATCGGACGCGAAAATCTGCGCGCGGCGCTCCCCGGCCTGGCGTGCAAGGATGTGGAGCTGATCCTGGCGGATGCCACGCAATGGCCGGTGCCGCACGACGCCACGGTGCTATTTTTGTTCAACCCGTTTGACGGCGAAGTGCTGGCCAAAGTGTGCGCCAACATCCGCCAGTCGCTGGCCGAGGCACCACGCAAACTGACCATCGTCTACGTTCGCTCGGAAAAGTTTTTTGAAAAGGAAATCGCATGGCAGGAGTGGCTCCTGCGGACGCACGAGATCCCCTGCGTCGAGGGCAGGGTCGCCATTTACGAAAGCAAGCTGCTACCGGGCGCTGTCCGGAATGGACGGCCCGGGCGCGCCGCCAAACCCGAACCCGCGGAGATTCTGTAAACATGAATTTTCTCCTCACCTGCGTCGGTCGCCGGACTCCCATTGTCACCGCCTTCAAGGACGGGGTGGGAGGCGAGGGCCGGGTGTTCGCATGCGATACCAACGCCGATGCACCGGCTTTGCAGGAGGCCGACAAGTCATTCGTGGTGCCCGCAGTGACGGACGCGAGCTACATCGACGCACTCCTTTCGATCTGCGAGGAAAACCGCGTGGGCATGGTGATCCCCGCGCTCGAAGCGGAGTTGCCGCTGCTCGCTGTGCATCGGTCGCGTTTTGCGGACATCGGCACGCTGCCGCTGGTTTCAGCACAGGACGTCATCGCGAAATGCAATGACAAGCTGGAAAGCGCCCGCTTTCTCGAGTCCTGTGGACTTTCGGCGCCGCGCGCTTTTTCCTCGCTGAAAGCGGCGCGGCAGGCGCTGGCGGCGGGAGAGATTTCCTTTCCCCTCATCGTCAAACCCCGGTGGGGCGTCAGTTCGATCGGCACACAGGTGGTCGAAGACGACGAGGAACTCGACCTGGCGTTTCGCCTGACCCGAAAGCAGATCGCCCGCAGTTGTCTCGCGGAAATCAGTGCCACGGATCCGGAGCGGAGCATCCTCGTGCAGGAGCTTCTGCCCGGCTGTGAATACGGACTGGATGTGCTCAATGACCTCGATGGCCGGCATGTTTGCACCTTCGTCAAACGCAAGCTGCGCATGTGGGCGGGACAAACCGATCGCGCCGTGACCGTCGCCGATCACCGCCTCGAAATGCTCGGCCGGGTCATTGGTGAAAAACTCGGGCACGTGGGCCTGCTGGACTGCGATGTTTTTGTAGCCGGGCACGACGCCTGGGTGATCGATCTCAACCCGCGGATGGGCGGAGGCTATCCCTTCTCGCACATTGCCGGTGCCAATTATCCCGCGGCGTTACTGGCCTGGGCGGAAGGCCGGGAACCCGATCCGCGGTGGTTCCAAATCGAACCTGGGGTCACGGCATCCCGCTGCGACCGCTACATCGTCACAACAACCAACCAATCAACTCCAAGGACATGAAAATACAGTCATTCGTAAATAATCCCCGCAAATCCCAACTCAACGATCGGCCCGTGTGCCAGGTGGCTATCATCGGCGCAGGGCCGTATGGACTCGCCGCGGCGGCGCATTTGCGCGCGGCGAAAATCGAAACCCGAGTATTTGGAGAAACGATGGGATTTTGGTCGCGGCAAATGCCGGAGGGGATGATCGTGCGGTCCATCTGGGAGGCGTGCCATATCTCGGACCCGCACCGCGCCCTGACGATGGACGGCTACACGGCGGCTGAGCGCGTGCAGATTCCGCAACCCGTACCCCTGTCTGACTTCATCAATTACGGGAGGTGGTTTCAGCAGCAGGTTGTGCCGGACGTGGACGCGCGCCATGTCGCCAGGATCGAACTGGCTCCCCATGGTTTTCGCCTCGTGCTGGATGACGGTGAGTCCTTCCATGCACAGCGGGTGGTCATCGCCACAGGCATCGCGAAATTTTCGCGCCGTCCGCCGATCTTCGACGGCTTCCCCGCCGAACTCGTTTCGCACACCTCAGAACATCGGAAGCTGAATCATTTTGCAGGAAAGTCCGTCGCCGTCATCGGCGGAGGGCAGAGCGCCTTGGAAACCGCGGCCTTGCTGCACGAGCTGGGCGCGGAGGTGGAAGTCATCGCCCGGCAGCCGAGGATCAACTGGCTGGATCAGAAAGTGACGTGGCTCAAGAGCGAGGCCAATCCGTTCCGCAGGATTTTCTATCCGCCGAGCGATGTCGGCCCTCCGGGGCTGAACTGGATCGTGGCGACGCCGGGACTCTTCCGACAGCTCCCCCGCCGGACGCAGGAGTGGGTGGCTTACCGTTCCATTCGTCCTGCCGGCTCGGGCTGGCTCGTGCCGCGTCTGCGCACCGTTCCGATCCGGACGAGCCTCACTGTCACCACCGCCACCGGTGCCGGGACCGACAAGGTCGCGCTCCAGATCGACGACGGCAGCGCGCGCCGCGTGGACCATGTGATGCTGGCGACCGGATATCGCGTGGACGTCACCCGCCACAGCTTTTTCGCGCCCGACCTGCTCAAGGCGCTGCACGTCGCGGATGGCTATCCGGAGTTGCGCGCCGGACTCGAATCGTCGGTGCCAGGATTGCATTTCGTGGGAGCGCCCGCGGCCCGCTCCTTCGGTCCGGTAAATCGCTTCGTCTCGGGCACAGGCTACGCCGCCAGTTCGCTGGCCCGCCGCATCGTCGCCAGTGCCGGACGGAATGAACCCTGATCCATGAACCGGAAACTTTCCACGCGATGACAAGGAACGGCTACCGCGGAAAGCGGCTGTTCGACCTTGCGCTGGCGGTGCCGGCGCTGGTTTTGCTCGCGCCGGTCATGGTTGTTGTCGCCGTGGTGATCGCGCTCGGGTTGGGCCGCCCGGTGCTTTTCCGCCAGCGCCGGCCCGGTCTGCACGGAGAGCCGTTCATCCTCGTTAAATTCCGCACCATGATCGACTGCACCGATACCGCCGGCCGGCCTAAGCCCGATGCCGCGCGGCTGACCGCGCTCGGCCAATTGCTCCGCAAGACGAGCCTCGATGAACTGCCCCAGCTCTGGAACGTCCTGCGCGGTGAAATGTCCCTCGTGGGGCCGCGGCCCCTGATGATGGAATACCTGCCGCGCTACTCGCAGGAGCAGAGCCGCCGCCACGACGCGCTTCCTGGGATCACCGGCTGGGCGCAGATCAATGGCCGCAACGCCGCGAGCTGGCCGCGCAGGCTGGTGCTCGATGTGTGGTACGTGGATCACCAGTCGCTCCGGCTCGATTTGAAAATTCTCGCGGTGACTTTTTGGAAGGTCTTCAAACGCGAGGGAGTCAACCAGCCGGGCCGCGCGACCGCGGATGCTTTCATGGGCAACGAGGAGATCAATGCGCTGGAGGAAATGCCTTGAGTCAGCTCATCGGGACTGGTGCAGGAGCAGAAACCACGCAACGCGGGGAGCGGCGGTGCGTGGTGCTTCGCACGAACGAAGAAGAGCAGTGGATGGCCGTGTTGGCGCAGGCGGTGCAGCACGATTTCTATCATCTGCCCTCCTATCACCGGCTCGCCGAGGAACGGGGCGAAGGCCGGGCGCACCTCTTTGTCCATGAGGAAGGCGGCCACACCATCGCGCTGCCACTGCTGCTGCGCCCCCTGACCGGTCTGCCCGGTGGTGCTGCGGGGGCCGGGTGGAGCGATGCAACCTGCGTGTATGGCTATGCGGGACCCGTGGCCTCGCAGGTGGAATTGCCCGCCGCGGTGGTGCGCAACTTTCAGGAGGCCCTGACCGCGGCGCTGGCGCAGCAGCGCGTCGTCACGGTATTTTCGCGGCTGCATCCGCTGATCCCGCAGCGTGGATTTCTCGCCGGCCTGGGCGAGTGCCCGCGGAAGGGCCCCACGGTCTCGATCGATCTCACGCTGCCCGCGGACGAGCAGCGCGCCCAGTTTCGTGGTTCGCATCGCACCCGCATCAACAAGCTCCGGCGGGAAGGCGCGGTCTGCACTCGCGGCGAAGCCCCGCAGCACCTCGGCGAATTTGTCAGCATCTATCACGAGACGATGCGGCGGGTGAACGCGTGCGATGCCTATTTTTTCGGCGAGGATTATTTCACCGCACTCGTGGACGGGTTGGGATCGAAGCTGCAGTTGTTCGTGGTGTCGGTGGAAGGCCAGGTCGCCGCCGGAGCGCTCGTCACGCTCTGCGACGGGATCGTGCAGTATCATCTGGGCGGAACGCGCGGTGAGTTTCTGCACCTCTCCCCCATGGGATTGATCTTCGACACCGTCCGGCAGTGGGCGGGAGAACAGGGTGCGCGCTTCTTTCATCTGGGCGGAGGCGTCGGATCGGAGGAAGACTCGCTCTTTTTTTTCAAGGCGGGCTTTTCCGATAGCCGCCATGACTTCGGGACCTGGCGCTGGGTCGTGGTCCCCGAGGTTTACCGCGAACTCTGCGAGGCCCGCCAGCAGGCGGACCGGCAACTTGGCGCGGAGCCGGTGGCGTCGGATTTTTTCCCCGTCTACCGCCGTCCCGTGTCCTCGCCGGTAGCCGACACCGAAGCCGCGACCATAGCGCTGCCCCACCGACCATGACGTTTGTGAACACCCGAACAGAACCGCGCATCTATCTTTCGCCGCCGCACATGGGCGGGGAGGAACTGGAACTGGTCAAGGAGGCTTTTGCCGCGAACTGGATCGCGCCGCTCGGGCCGCACGTGGACGGCTTTGAAAAGGAACTCGCGGCCTTTACCGGGGCGGGTCACGCGGCGGCGCTGTCGGCGGGCACGGCGGCGCTGCATCTCGCGCTGCGCCTGCTCGGCGTGCAGCGGGGCGATGAGGTGATCTGCTCGTCGTTCACCTTCAGCGCGAGCGCGAACCCGATCGCCTACGAGGGCGCGACGCCCGTTTTCATCGACTCGGAAAGCACGAGCTGGAACATGGACCCGGCGCTGCTCCGCGAGGAACTCCAGGCCTGCGCGGCGCGGGGAAAACTGCCGCGCGCGGTCATCGTCGTGGACCTTTACGGCCAGAGCGCGGACTACGACCCGATCGTGGCGGCGTGCGCGGAGTTCGACGTGCCGCTGATTCAGGATTCCGCGGAGGCGCTCGGCGCGACCTACAAGGGACGCCGCGTCGGCACGCAGGGGCGGTGCGCGATTTTTTCCTTCAACGGCAACAAGATCATCACCACCTCCGGCGGCGGCATGCTCGTGGCGAACGACGCCGAGATGATCGCCCGCGCCCGCTTGCTCGCCACCCAGGCGCGCGATCCCGCGCCGCACTACCAGCATTCCGTGATCGGTTTCAACTATCGCATGAGCAATGTCCTCGCCGGGATCGGCCGCGGCCAGCTTCGCGTCCTCCCGCAGCGGATCGCCGCGCGCCGGAGCAACTTCGAGCGGTATCAGGCGGCGTTCCGGGGCGTCCCCGGCATTCGTTTCATGCCCATCGCCGCATACGGCGAGCCAAACTACTGGCTGACTTGCATCACCATCGACCCCGCCGAATTTGGCGCGAGCCGCGAGGATGTGCGGCTCGCCTTGGAGGCAGAAAACATCGAGTCGCGCCCGGTCTGGAAACCGCTCCACCTGCAGCCGGTTTTCGCCGATTGCCGGGTGCGCGGCGGCGCGTTTGTGGAATCAATATTCGATTTGGGCCTCTGCCTCCCGAGCGGCTCCAATCTCGCCCCGGAAGATCACGAGCGCGTCTGCGAACTCGTCCTGAGTGTCCCGAAGAAATCCACCCCCCTCGTCCCATGACCAGGATCCTCGTCCGCCCGATTCTGCGCCTCCTCTGGCGCGTCCCGCTCCTGCGCTTCCTGTTTCTCGTCGCCACCTACGGCACGGTTTTGGTGGTCTGCCTGTGGCTGGCCTACCAGCTTCGTTTCGATTTCAACGTGCCGCCGCTGCGCACCAGGATGCTGCTCTCGATCGGTGCGATGACCGTGCTGACGCAGCTTTTCGCGCTGTTCTGCTTCCACCAGTTCGATGGGCTGCTCACCTATTTCAGCACGCCCGATGTGAAACGGCTGGCCGCCGCCTGCACCGCCAGCTCGCTGGCGATCGGGGTGTTCTGGTTCTTCGGCCAGCTCAATCTGGCCCCTCCGCGCGGCGTCATCCTCATGGGCTCCGTGCTCAGCTTCACGGCGCTCGCGGCCACCCGTTACCTCTTTCGCTATGGACGCCGGCTGGGCTTGGGCTCACACGAGGGCAGCGGGCGCAAAGCGCGGCGCGTGGGCATCGTGGGAGCCGGCGACACCGGGGCGGCGCTCGCCAAGGATCTGCTCGCCAAACCCTGGCTCGGCCTTCGTCCGGTGGCGTTCTTCGACGACCTCCGCCACACGCGCTCGCGCGTCCACGGCATCCCCGTGGTCGGCGACCCGGAGCGCATCGCCGAGCTGAGCCACGGCCTGCGTCTCGATGAACTGATCATCGCCATGCCCTCCGCGACGCCGAAAAGGACGCGCGAAGTCGTGCACCTGATTCAGGAGGCGGGCCTGCCGTGCCGCACCGTGCCTTCGCTTGATCAATTGGCCACGGGCCGGGTCAGCGTCTCCGTGCTTCGCCCCGTCGAGATTCAGGACCTGCTCGGGCGCGAGCCGGTGCAGATCGAAATGGGACGCGTGTGGCGCAGCCTGCGCGGGCGCACCGTCATGGTCACTGGCGCAGGCGGCAGCATCGGCAGCGAACTTTGCCGGCAAATCCTGACCTTCGGCCCAAAGAAACTCCTGCTCGTGGAGCGCTCCGAGCCGCAGCTTTTCCTCATCGAGCAGGAACTCCGCGCCCTCGTCGAGGGCGACGTCGTGGAGCCGCTCATCGGCGACATCACCCGCCCGGACCGGATGCGGGAAATCTTCCGCCGGTTCCAGCCGGAGGTCGTCTTCCACGCCGCGGCGCACAAGCACGTGCCGTTGATGGAGCACCAGCCCGAGGAGGCCATCCGCAACAACATCTTCGGCACCGCGCTGCTCGCCGACCTCGCGGTCGAAAATCACGTCGATCATTTCGTCCTCATCTCCACGGACAAGGCGGTCAATCCCACCAACGTCATGGGCGCGACCAAGCGCGTCGCCGAGCTGCACCTCCAGGCGCTCGCCGCCGGCCAGTCCGGCACGAAGTTCCAGGCCGTGCGCTTCGGCAATGTGCTCGGCTCCTCCGGCAGCGTCGTGCCCACCTTCACCCGCCAGATCGCCGAGGGCGGCCCCGTCACCATCACCCACCCGGAGATCACGCGGTATTTCATGACGATCCCGGAGGCCGTCACGCTCGTTTTGCAAAGCGCCGCCTTTGCCCAGACCGGTGAGATTCACATCCTCGACATGGGCGCACCGGTGAAAATTTTGGATCTCGCGACGCAGATGATCACGCTCAGCGGCTTCACTCCGCACACCGACATCGAGATCGTTTTCACCGGCCTGCGCCCCGGCGAAAAGCTCTACGAGGAACTCAGCCAGGGCAACGAAGAGATCACCGGCACGGATCATCCGAAAATCTCCCGGCTGGTCGCACCGCCGTTGCCGAAGGGCGACATCAACGCCCATCTGGCAACCCTCACCGACGCCCTGAACGGCGGCCTTTACCACCCCGAAATCCTGCGCGAACTGCTCGCCGTGATCGTGCCGGAGTACCGGCCCTTTACCCAGCCGCCGACCACTCCCGCGCCGCCGATTCCGCCAGCCGCGGCGCCGCTGCCGCACACTCTCGCCGGTGCCGCCTCTGCCTGACGCTTTCATGGAAAGCCCGACCCACATGTATCTCTACGGTGCGGGCGGCCACGCCAAAGTGGTCGCCGGCATCCTCACCAGCCGCGGGGTGCGCGTCGCCGGCGTCTTTGACGACAATCCGCCCAACGCCAAACTGCGGATCATGGAGGTGCGCGACGGCGTGCAGTTGCTCGGCGGCGCTTTTCCGAAACTCGACGCGCCCATGATCATCACCATCGGGCACAACGGTCGGCGCGCGGAACTGGCGGCGCTCATCGACGCCAGCTTCGGCACGGCCATCCACCCCAGCGCCATCATCGCGTCGGGCGTGCCCATCGGCGTCGGTTCGATGATCCTGCACGGCTCCGTCCTCCAGGCCGGCAGCCGCGTCGGGCGGCATGTCCTCATCAATACCGCCGCCAGCATCGACCACGACAACCTGCTCGGCGACTTCGTCCACGTCTCGCCGAACGCCACCCTCTGCGGCCACGTGGAAGTCGGCGAAGGCACGCACATCGGGGCCGGGGCGGTGGTCATCCCGCAGGTGAAAATCGGGCGCTGGTCTACCATCGGGGCCGGGGCCGTGGTCCTGCGCGACGTGCCGGACTACGCCACCGTGGTCGGCAACCCCGGCCGGGTCATCAACATCCAGGAGCCGCAGGCCACGGAAACCGCGTCTGCGATGTAGGAAAACGACTGGAGTTTATGACATCGCGTTGGTCGGGCCGGGCGGCACGTATCTCGAAGGCCGCACCGGCGGTCCGAAAATCATGGCCGCCCCGATCTCCGTCATCGTCCGTTGCGCCGGTTTTCAGGGCGTGGCAAAATCGTCGTCCACCCTGCTGCAAAACCTCATCCGCCGCGGGCTCGGCGCCCCGAATGCCTCCCAACCCGGCCTCGTCATCAACGCCGAATACGAGGCCCGCCCCGGTGGCTCCGTCATGGGCCCGCTTGACCCGCCCGCAGCATCCCCCGGCCGGACCCGCTAATAAACCCGCCGTGCCGGGATTACCTCGGCGCGCCTCATGAAACTCCCGACCTTTTCCGCACTCCTCGCCTTTTTTGGCTTCGCCTCCTTTGCCCAAGCCGCGCCGCTGGCTGTCGGCAGCGCCGCGCCGGAGATCAGCGCCGTGGATCAGGACGGCAAGCCCGTGAACTTCAAGGACGTATACGCCCGGGGAACGACGCTCGTTTATTTCTACCCGAAAGCCGCTACACCCGGCTGCACCAAGCAGGGCTGCAGCCTGCGCAACTCGTGGGCCGACTTGCAGGCCAAGGGCATCCAGGTGCTCGGCGTGAGCGGCGACAAGCCGGAGGCGCAGAAAAAATTCGCCGAGGCGCAGAAGTTTCCCTTTCCGCTGATCGCCGACACTGACAGCAAAGTCGCGGAGGCCTTCGGGGTGCCGCACTTGCTCGGGATCCCGAAGCGCCAGTCCTTCATGGTCCGGGACGGCAAAATCGTCTGGAACATGCTCGGCGCTTCCACCGACTCCCACGCGGCCGACGTCCTCAAAGCCTTCGACGCCCTGCCCAAGAAATAGTCCCGCACCGCCACTTGCGGCGGGCCGGATTGGCGTTGTCACTCCGGCGGGCGCTGGCTAATTCTCGCCCCCTCCATCTATGAAAATCCGCGCGCTCCTCCTCGCCCTCCTCACCACGACCAGCGTCTTCGCCGCCGATCCCGCGCCCGCCGCCGGGCCCGCCCCGACCGCCGCGGAAACCGCCGCCGTGGCCGCGCTCGCGAAGCTCGGCATCGACGCGCGCCCCATGGCCGCCGGGCTGAACTGGCGCACCGTCCTCGTCCGCCTCGGCAAGGACAAGCCGGACCCGAAAATCTTTGCCGCGCTCAAGGACGTGACGAACCTCCAGGAACTCGACCTCGCCGGAGTGCAACTCGCCGACGCCGACCTCGCGCAGCTCGCCGGGTTGAAAAACCTGCGCGTCCTCCATTTGGAAAAAACCCCGCTCACCGACGCCGGCCTCGCCCACGTCAAAGGGCTGACCAACCTCACCTACCTCAACGTCTACGCCACCGCCGTCACCGACGCCGGCCTGGCCCAGCTCAAGGCCCTGCCGAATCTTAAGTCGCTCTACGTTTTCGAAACGAAAGTCACCGACGCCGGCATCGCCGCGCTGAAGGCAGCGCTGCCCAAAGTGAACGTCGTGAAAGGTCTGACCGCCGAGGAGATCGCCAAGCTCAACGCCAAGCCGGAAGTTAAGCCCGAGGAAAAGAAGCCCGCTGTCGCCGCCGCCACCCCGCCGAAGCCGGAGAACAAAGCCGTGGAAGCCGAGGTCGCCGAGGCCCAGAAAAAACTCGACGGCCTCAACGCCGAAATCGTCAAACGCCGCGAAGCCCGCGGCAAACTTACCGCCGGCACGCCCGAATACGCCGCCGCCGACAAGCTCGTGCAGGACAGCAAGCCCGAGATCGAGAAAGCCACCGCTGCCGTCGCGGCGGCCAAGGCGAAACTGAAGTAGCGCCGGTCGGCTGCCTCCGACACGGAGATTGTATCCGGGGGCGAAGCTGCCACGGTGCCGGGCATTGAAAGGTCTTCCATAGACTCCGCGCCTTCGGCGCGGATTGCTTTCCTCGGTGGATACGAGCCGCGCCGTTGCGGGATCGCGACGTTCACAACGGACCTGTGCGAGGCGGTGGCCGCCGCGGCGCCGGGCGCGGAATGTTTCGCGGGGGCGATGAACGATCGCGCGGAGGGCTACCGGTATCCGCCGCGGGTGCGGTTCGAAGTGTTTGAGAAGGAGTTGGATTCCTACCGGCGCGGGGCAGATTTTTTGAACTTCAACAACGCGGACGTGCTGTGTGTCCAGCATGAGTTCGGCATCTTCGGCGGTGCGGCGGGGAGTCACCTGCTCGCGCTGCTGAAGGAGGTGCGGATGCCGGTGGTGACGACGTTCCACACCGTGCTGCGCGACCCCAGCCCGGCCCAGCGCAAGGTGATGGAGGAGGTGGTGCGGCGCAGTGATCGCGTGGTGGTGATGGCGCGGCAGGGCGCGGCGATGCTCCGCGAAATCTACGCCGTGCCGGAGGCGAAGGTGGACGTGATCCCGCACGGCATCCCGGACATTCCCTTCGCGGACTCGAGCTCCTGCAAGGCGCAGTTTGGCGTCGAGGGACGCAGGGTGCTGCTCACGTTCGGGTTACTCGGACCTGGGAAGGGCATCGAGCATGTCATCGAGGCGCTCCCGGAAATCGTCCGGCGGCATCCGCAGGTGGTTTATCTCGTGCTCGGCGCCACGCATCCGCATCTCGTCGCGCGGGAAGGCGAGAGCTACCGGCTGAGCCTGGAGCGACTCGCCGAGGATCGCGGCGTGAAGGAGCACGTCATTTTCTACAACCGCTTTGTGTCGCTCGACGACCTCAAGGAGTTCATCGGCGCGACGGACATTTACGTGACGCCGTATCTCAACGAGCAGCAGATCACGTCGGGCACGCTCGCGTATGTCTTCGGCGCGGGAAAGGCGGTCGTCTCCACGCGCTACTGGCACGCGCAGGAATTGCTCGCGGAGGGGCGCGGAAAACTCGTGCCGTTTCGCGATCCGGCGGCCATCGCGGAAGCCGTGGGCGCCTTCCTCGATGACCCGGTGCTGATGGAGCGGACGCGCCATGCCGCCTACGCGCTGGGCCGCGAGATGATCTGGCCTGCGGTGGCGCAGCGCTATCTCGAAGCCTTGCAGCGCGCGCGGGTGGATCGCCGCGCCGCGCCGCGCGCGGCCTTCGGAGGATGGACGCTCGCGAGCCGGCCGTACGATCTGCCACCGCTGCGGCTCGACCACATCGTCCGCATGTCGGACGGCACGGGGATTTTTCAGCACGCGATTTTCAACGTGCCGAATTTTCACGAAGGCTACTGCACGGACGACAATGCGCGCGCCTTCATCCTCTGCAATCTGCTCGATGAGACCGGCGGCGATTCTCCGCTGGAAAATCTGCACCGGCTCGCGACCGGCTACCTCGCATTTCTCGCAGCGGCGCTGAACAACCAGACCGGCCATTTCCGCAATTTCATGAGCCACGGCCGGCAGTGGCTGGAGCACGCCGGCAGCGAGGATAGCCACGCGCGCGCGCTCTGGGCCGTGGGCGTGGGCGCGGGACGCTCGCGGAATACCGGGCATCGCCGCCTGTGCGTGCAACTCTTCGAGCGCGGGCTGACCATCGTCGGCACCTTCTCCTCGCCGCGCGCGTGGGCTTTCACGCTGCTTGGCATCCACGAGTACCTCCGCGGCTACCCGATCACGCCCGCCGTTCTCGACGCCCGCGCGCTCCTCACCGGGGAACTCGTGCGGCTGTGGAAAAGTTGCGCCACGGAGAACTGGCCGTGGTTCGAGCCGAGCGCGACTTACGACAATGCGCGGCTCTGCCAGGCGCTCATCCTCAGCGGCCAGTGGATGCCGAATCCCGAGGCGCTGGAGATCGGCTTGAAGTCGCTGCGGTGGCTCACGTCGATCCAGAAGACCCAGGCGGGAAACTTCCGTCCGATCGGCAGCGACGGATTCTATCAGCGCGACGGCGCGCGCGCGGACTTCGATCAGCAACCGGTCGAGGCGCAGGCGATGGTGAGCGCATGTCTCGAAGCCTTTCGCGCCACGCAGGATGCCGCGTGGTCGCGCGAGGCGAAGCGCGCGTTCGAGTGGTTCCTCGGCCGGAACGATCTCGGCCTGCCGCTTTACGATGCCACCACGGGCGGTTGCAGCGACGGGCTGCACGCCGACCGCATCAATGAAAACCAGGGCGCGGAGTCGTCGCTCGCCTTTCACCTCGCGCTCGCGGAAATGAACTACGCCGAGCATCCCGTCGCCGAACCATTACACACATGAAGACCATCCGGCTCCGCCGCCATAGCGTGACCTTCCAGCCCGAGTGCGCGCGCGTGATCATCCGCCCGTTCATCCCCGGGAAACCGCAAATCGTCGCCAACATCCTGACCCGCGCTCTGGCGCTCAGCGAGGCCGAGACCGAGGCGCAGTTGCAGGCGATCCTGCTGGAGTTTGCCTCGCGGCACTTCGACATCGAGTCGCTCCTGCTCGCGCATTACGAAAAAGTCCGCCCGCAGATCACGTCGCCCGCACCGCTCTCCCGCGTGCGGCAGTTGCTCATCGGGGCGAGCTTCTCCGGCGAGTACGCGCTGGAATCCGCCGCGCTTTTCAATCCCTCGATGGTGCCGCATCCCGATCAGAGCGGCGTCCCCGCGGGCAGCCTGCGCTTTGTCATGAGCCTCCGCGCCACCGGGGAAGGGCACATTTCCTCCATCGAATTCCGCACCGGCATCCTCACCGCGGATGGCGCCATGACCGTCGAGCCCGCCTCGCGTTTTGTCGCCGCGCCGGAGATCGTGCCGAACCCCACCTACCGAAAGAAGCCGTTCATCACGAAGCTCCAGGAGATGGGTTTCGAGGGCGGCCATGCGGCGGCCGTGATGGAACCCCTCGCGGAAAGTTTCACCCTCCAGCAACTCGACGAAAGCGTCGCCCGGGTGCGCCGCGAAGCGAAACCCGCAGGCCGCGATCTGCGCCGGACCCTGGAGTGCTGCCGCTGGCTCGCCGACTCGAACTACGAGCTGAACTTTCCCTCCAAACTCGCGATGAGCGAGCGCATCATTTTCCCCGTCTCGCCGAACGAGAGCAACGGCATCGAGGACGCCCGCTTCGTCCGTTTCACCGACGACGACGGCTCGGTCCGATACTGCGCCACCTACACCGCCTACAACGGACGCGCCATCCTGCCGCAGTTCATCGAGACGCAGGACTTCCTCCACTTCCGCGTGCTCACGCTGAACGGAAACGCCGTGCAGAACAAAGGCATGGCCCTTTTTCCCCGACGCATCGGTGGCCGCTATGCCATGCTCTCGCGGCAGGATGACGAGAATCTCCTCATCATGTTTTCGGACAGCCCGCACCACTGGAGCAATCCCGAGGTGATCCTCCGCCCCGCCGAAATGTGGGAGTCCGTGAAAATCGGCAACTGCGGCTCGCCCATCGAGACCGAGGCCGGCTGGCTGGTCATCACGCACGGCGTCGGCCCGATGCGGAAATATTGCATCGGTGCCGCGCTGCTCGATCTCGCGGACCCGACGAAGGTCATCGGCCGCCTGCGCCAGCCGTTGCTCTCGCCCGAAGGCAACGAGCGCGAAGGCTACGTGCCGAATGTCGTGTATAGCTGCGGCTCGCTGCTGCACGGGCGCGACCTCGTCCTGCCCTTCGCCATGAGCGACAAGGTGACCGCCGTCGCCACCGTCTCGCTCGACGATCTGCTGGCCGCTTTGCAATAGCCGGGCGGGCCGACTTTCCCCTTTTCAGCGGCCCGGTGCGGTCCTAACTTCCGCCGCTCGCGCACTCGTAGCTCAACTGGATAGAGCGCTGCCCTCCGAAGGCAGAGGTTGTGGGTTCGACCCCCGCCGAGTGCAGGTTTTTCCGGGGCCGGTGGGAAAAAATGGGACCCTACGGCACGAGCAGCACGGTCAGCTTTTTCGGCCCGTGCGCGCCGAGGACGAGGATGCGCTCGATGTCGCCGGTGCGGCTGGGTCCGCTGATGAAGGAGATGAAGCTGGGATAGGTCGCGCCGTATTTACCCGCGAGATGCTCGTAGGCCGCGGCGAGGTCGGGGACCATCTGTCCGCGGCTGGCGATGACGATGTGATGTGGCGGCAGCACGCTGAGCGCGCGCCCACCGGAGCTCCGCGCGGTCACGCAAACGGAGCCGGTTTGCGCGACGAGCGATTCACATTCCGTGAGCCCGGCGTCGCAGGCTTCGAGGGCGTTTTTCTCGTAGCCGCCGTCGATGCGGAGCAGCTCCAGCGAGCCGGGGAGGCTGGCGGCCACGGCGTCGGCCAGGCGCCCGCGGTGCATCGCGAGCCGTTTCCATCCGTGCTCCTGCGCGAGTTTACCAAGGTGCTGCGCGGCGGCTTCGGGTGAGGGACATTCGAGAAACTCCGTGCGCAAGACTTCGGACTGCTTGGCAAACAGCGCGACCTGCTCCGCCGGGCTCGCGCCGACCGGCGGCAGCCATTCGCGAAACGGCGCGGTGACGGAGTGCGTCGCCGGCTTCGACGGTTTCTCGTGATGCAACGGTGCTGGCACGCGCAGCGCCTCGGTCACGCGCGCCAGCAGCGCTGCGCGGTCTCCGTTCATTTCCGCGCCGCCTTTCGCTCCTGCCAGTAGTCGTGAAAGGACTGCGCCGCCGCCTGCGGAAACGCGCGCGTTTTCGTCCACGCGCCGACCGGATCGAGTGGCGTGCCCAGCACCAGCGCGTGCAGCTTCTGCCCGAGCGGCGCGAGACGCATGGCGATCTTGAAAGCCCACGGGCGTTTCATCAGTTCCACGAAGCCGAACCAGATCAGCCGCTCCCACCAGACTTTCTGTTCCTGCACGGCGTTGCGGCGGTTGTGGAGGAGGTGGTGATGGATGTCGATCTTCACCGGGCACGCCTCGGTGCAGGCGCCGCAGAGCGAGGACGCGCCGCTGAGATGTTTCCAGTCCTGCAAGCCGCGGAAGTGCGGCGTGATGACCGAGCCGATCGGCCCCTGATACGTGGTGCCGTAGGCGTGGCCGCCGATGTTTTTGAAAATGGGGCAGACGTTCAGGCACGCGCCGCAGCGGATGCAGTGGAGGGCGTCGCGCTGCTCGGGATCGGCGAGCAGGCGGGTGCGATGGTTGTCGAGCAGCACGACGTGGAATTCCTCCGGGCCGTCGAGTTCGCCGGGCTGGCGCGGGCCGCCGTAGATCGAGTTGTAGCAGGTGAGGTGCTGTCCCGTGCCGGCGGTGGCGAGCATTGGCAGGAGCAGCGCGAGGTCGGCAAGTTTCGGCACCATTTTCTCGATGCCAATGAGCGCGACGTGGATTTTTGGCAGCGCCGTGGTCAGCCGCGCGTTGCCTTCGTTTTCGGTGATCGAAATCATCCCCGTCTCCGCGACGATGAAGTTCCCGCCGGAGATGCCCATGTCCGCGTCGATGTAGTGCCGCCGCATGAACCGCCGCGCGATCATCGTCAGCTCCTCCGGCGAATCCGTCTTCGCCGAGCCGAGTTCGCGCTCGAAAAGCGCGCTGATTTCCTCGCGCTTCAGGTGCATGCACGGGAAGACGAAATGATATGGCGGCTCGTGCATGAGCTGCTGGATGAACTCGCCGAGATCGCTCTCCACGACCGCGTAGCCTTCCTTCTCGAGCGCGTCGTTCAGGTGGATTTCCTCGCTCGTCATCGCCTTCGATTTGACGATGGATTTCACCCCCCGTTCCCGCGCCAGCCCGAGGATGTATTCCCGCGCCTGCGCGCTGTTGCTCGCCCAGAAAACCTTCCCGCCCCGCGCGGTGAACTTCTCCTCAAACTCGCGCAGGTATTTGTCGAGGTGGTTGACCCCTTCATACTTGATCGCCGCCGCCGCATCCCGCGCGTGCTCCCAACTCGTGAACGCGCTCTCCGTCTTCCCCCGCGCCACCTTGTAATTCCCCAGCGCCTTCCGCACCGCCGCCCGCCGCGGCTCATCCGCCGTCGTGCGGTCGGCGTCGGTGTGAAACTGCGTGCTGGGTTCTGGTGCGGAAATCATGCGTCGTCGCGAGCGATTGAGCGGGCTCCAAGCTACACCGAAAAGCAGGCGTCCTGACGAGCGAATCCTTCTTCCAGCGGAGACCGACCGAGCGCCGGGCGCCCGCTCCTACCTCGGCGGGATGCCGACGAGACCCGAGCGATACCTCTCCGATGGCGTCCAGCGCGGGGCACCGCCATCCTGGTGCTCCTTCCAGATGTCTTCGAGGTGCTGGCGCGCGACTTTGGTGATCGAGTCGCTGTCCATGTCGCGGCGCTAATGAGGCGCGGTTCATCGTGCAAGCCTTCTGATAGTGCGGCTCGGTCTGCCCGGCCTCGGTCCTGGGGATTAGGCGGCGGGCGCTTCGATGCGGGGGAAAAGCGGGGTGGGCTGGCCGAGGGTGTGGCCGTCGGGCAGGCCGCCCCATTGGGCGTCGGCGAGGCGGAAGCGGGATTCGTGACCGGCTGCGTCGAGTTTCCACTGGAGCTGATCGAAGATGCCGTGCGCGGCCCGCGGGAGCACGGGGGAGATGAGGATGGCGATGATGCGGAGGGACTCGGCGAGCGAATAGAGAACGATGTCGAGTTGGGCTTTGCCTCGTTCCGTCTGATCCTTTGCGAGTTTCCAAGGAGCCGCTGTATCAACCAGTTGGTTCGCAGAAGTCGCCCGTTGCACGACCTGTTCGAGAGCCCATTGAATGGCAGAGTCGCGCATATGACCCGTGTAGGCCGTCACGGCCATATTGAAGGAGTTTGAGTATTCGTCGGGATAGACCCTGCCGCCCGGAGCATCGAATCCGCTGTGCCAAGGCATATGCTTTACAGCATCCGGAGCATCGGAAGGTGCAGGCGGCATGGGCGTTCCCCATTCTTCGACCGGTGATTGTCTCACTTTTCCCACTCGATACTTTCCCGCCATACTGAGGGTTCGGTTCAGCAAATTGCCCAGCGAGTTTGCGAGCGCGGCGTTGTAACTTTGGATGAGCCTTTCCTCGCTGAAGTCTGCATCCTTGCCGGTGGCAATGTCGCTCATGAGGTAGTAACGCAGGGCTTCCGCGCCGTATTTGTCGGCGAGGGCGTCGGGATCAATGACGTTGCCGAGGCTCTTGCTCATTTTCGCGCCGGCGATGTTCCACCAGCCGTGCACGAGCAGGGTGGGCATTTCGTCGTCGGAAAAGCCGAGCGCTTTCAGCATCACCGGCCAATAGACGCCGTGGGCGGGGATGAGGATGTCTTTGCCGATGACGTGGAGGGGCGGCCAGAGGGAGGCAAAGGATGAAGAAGTTGGGCCTGCGGCGGATGAGGAAGGAGGCGGCCCGTCTTCCACACTTCCCTTCATCCTTCCGCCTTCATCCTTCATCCTTTCGGCGTAGTTCGGATCGTGGCCGGGGACAAAGGTGATGTAGTTCACGAGCGCGTCGAACCACACGAAAGTGACGAAGCCCGCGCCGAAGGTCTCGGGAAAGGGGATGCCCCACTTTAGCCGCGAGGCGGGGCGGGAGATGCAGAGGTCGCCGTCGAGTTTCTCCACGGCGTGGCGCAGCTCGGCGACGCGGAAGTCGGGGACGACGAACGGATTTTCCTCGGCGCTGCGTTTGGCGATGAAATCGAGGAGCCACTGCTTCGGGTCCCAGCCGGGCAGGCCGGTCGCGGGGTCCTGGGTGAGGCGGAAGTAGAAATTCTCCTCGTCGCGCTCCTCGACCACGCCCCACTCGGGGCCGAACTGCCCGTCGGGGCCGCGCTCTTTGTCGGTGAGGAACTGCTCCTGCCGCACGCTGTAAAAGCCGCGCTGCGACTTCTTGTAAAGCCAGCGGCTCTGCCCGGTCGCGGGGTCTTTGTCGTCCCAAAGCTTCTGCAAATTGGCGCGCACACATTCCTTGTGGAGCGGGTCGGTGGTCGCCGCCCAGCCGGTGTATTGCACGTCGAGTTTGTCCCACAAGGCGACGAACTTCGCCGTGATTTCATCCACGAACTGCTGCGGTTCGACGCCCTGTTTTTCCGCCGACTGCTGGACCTTTTGCCCGTGCTGATCGACGCCCGTGAGGAAGAAAACGTCGTCGCCTTTCAGCCGGTGATAACGCGCGAGGACATCGGCGAGCACCTTCTCGTAGGCGTGGCCGATGTGCGGCGCGCCGTTGGTGTAATCAATGGCGGTGGTGATGAAGAAGGGTTTGGACATGGAAAGGGAGTAGGGCGCCCGGCATCAGGCACCGGCGGGTCGATCGTCGCGATGGGTGTGCCAGAACCGCAGGACATGCACCGCAGCCGCGGCTTCGTCGATCCGGTAGATGATGCGATAGACGCCGAAGGCTACGATTTCGCGGGCTTCGGGCCAATCGGTGATTTTTGCGCTCCGCCCGCGGCGGGCGCTCGCCGCATCGGAAAGTTCGACCTCGGCCCGGTGGACTAAATCGCGATGATACTTTTCGCCGCGCCACGCTTCTTCACGCGCCGCCCAGTATTCACTGAGATCGTCGAGATCGGCTTGCGCGCGGCGTGAGAAATCTACGCGGAACGTCGCTTCGCCCATTTCTCTTCCATTCTCTGCTTCACCTCTTCGAGCGTGAGGACGCGGCCTTCGGCGATGTCCTGCTCCGCCTCGCCAATTGCCAGACTGAGCCTGGCCTCCTCGTAAAGCTCGCGCAGACCGGGGTGGTCATCCGGGAAGGCATCGACCCACTGATGGATGGTTTCTTTCATCGACATGGTGCGGAAACTAGCACGCGGGCGCGGCAAACTCACGCGGGCTTTTTGATCTTCCCGCCCCAGCCGAGGATCTTCGCTTTCGCGCCGGCGGACTCGGCTTCGGGGATCATGCCGGCGCGGACGTAAAAGAGCGAGAGGCTGGACCAGGCGAGCTGGTCGTTGGGGCGCAGCTCGACGGTGCGGAGGCCGGCGGCGATGGCTTCGGGGTAGCGGCCGAGTTTCATCAGCGCCATGCCGAGGGCGTGCCAGCCGTCGGAAAAGTCGGGCGCGAGTTCGGTGCAGCGCGCATACTTCGCGGCGGCGGCCTCAAGGTCGCCGAGCGCGAGGTCGCCATTGGCGTCGTCGAAGATCTCCTCGACCGCGGGCGGCGCGTCCATTTTCTCGCGGCGGAAAACGGCGGGCGTCAGCCGCGCTTCGGTACCATCACGCGGGCCTCGGCGCGGCGGTTTTTCAGCCACTCGCTGAACATCGTCTCGCGGGAAAACTGGGAAATATTGTCCGCGAGGAATTCTTTCTGCGCGGCGAATTTTGAGTCGTCAATCGGCGGGCGCTTATCCACGCGGATGAGGACGCCGCCCGTGGCCGTGGGGGTGAACGGGCTGAGCGCGCCCTCCTTCAGCTCCGCCGCGGCCATCATCACTTCGCGGGCGTCGGTGCCGTCGAATTTCGGTTCGGCCTGCGAGAATGCCCCGAAGACCTCGGCCTTCACCCCGGCGGCCGTGGCGGCCTCGGCGAAGCCATGACCGGCCTTGAGTTCGGTGTCGATTTTGGTGCGCACCTCGGCGGCCTTGAGATTGAGCGCCTCCTGGGCGCGCTCGCGTTTGATCTGCTCCACGAGCTGCGGCCGGGCTTCATCGAGGGTCAGCGGGCGCACCTCGCTGATCCCGGTCAGCCGCAGCGCGTAGTAGCCGCGCTCGGTGGTGATGATGTCGCTGACGGGCTCTTTCATGGTGAGCTTAAACGCGGCCGCGACCACGTCGGGCGCGCCGCCGAGCGCGGGCGGGACATCGCGCCGGGTGAACTCGGGAACCTCCTCCACCTTCGCGCCGGCCTTGGCCGCGACGGCGGCAAAGTCCGCGCCCTTCTCCGTCATCGCCACGGAGAAATCCTCCGCCGCCTTGCCCAGCCGGCCGAGTTCCTCCGCGCGCGCCTTGCCTTCGAGCGGTTTGTCGGTGGTGGCGAGGACGAACGTGGCGACCTGCACCTTGCGCTTTTCCTCGGACTTGAGCTGGTTCTTCCGCGTCTCGAAGAGCTTCTGCACTTCCTCATCCGGGCTCGTGGCCTTGGCGAGGAAGTCGTCGAGCTTGAACCGGACGACGGACGCTTCGGTCTTCTGATAGCGCTGGTCGTAGATCGCCCGCACTTCCGAGGGTGCCGGAGCGGCGGTGGCCCCGAGGAGCATTTTCAGCTTTTTCAAACGCAGTTCGTCGCGCACGAGATCCGCGACTTGCTTCTCGTCGAAGCCCATCGAGGGGAGTGCGCTCCGGACGATCATGCCGTATTTCTTGGGGTCGAAAGCGCCGCCGGTTTGGAACACGGGGAGAGCCTGGACTCCGGCGAAAACTTCATCCTCGGAAACGCTGAGGCCGAGCTGCTCCGCCTCGTAGCGCACGACCATGCTGTTCCAGATGAAGTTTTCGATCGCGGCCTCTTCACTCTGCGGCCGGCCCACCACCGACATCAGCAGTTCCTGCATGCCCAGCTTTTGCGCGAGCGAAAATTTCCGCGCCTCGCGCTGCATCTGCACCTCCGTCACCGGGCGTCCGTAAATGGTGGCCTCGTGGTTCGCGCCCAGTTTTCCCATGGCTCCGCTCCGGTCGAAAAATCCGACGAAGGCGATGATGATCAACACCGTGAAAACGATGAGGAGCGGCTGCTGATAGCGGCGGATGAGGCGGTTGAGCATGATAGGAAGTTTCGAGGTTGCGTTCGCCGGGGGGCGTCACTAGCTTGCCGCCCGCCGAGCCGATGAAGCTAAGTTTCCCCGCCACTTTTCAGCAACTTCTATTTACCGCGGGCAGCGTCTTGTTGCTCGCGGCGGGAGCTTTTGGCCAGCAGGATGCCGATATCGTGGTCGCCGGGGTGCCCCAGCGGGTGAAAGTCGTGGCGATCAGTGGGCCGGCGCTGGTCATCAGGACGGAGGCGGGGGATCGCCCCATCCAGTTGGCGCAGATTTCCGATGTGCGGATGGCCGCGCCGCCGGAGTGGGCGGCGGGCTATCAGGCTTATCAGGCGAAAGATTACGGCAAAGCGCTCGGCCTGGTGAAGAACGTGACCGATCGCTTTCGCGGCCTTCCCGGCACGGGCTCGCCGTGGGCGCAGCAGGCGTCGGCTTTCCTCGTGGAGATCCACCTCGCGCTCAAGGACGCGGTTCGGGCGGAAATCGAGTATGGCGCTTTCACCAAAGCCTATCCCGCCGGCGGTTCGGTGCAGGGCGAGGTCATCGGCGCGCGCATCGCCTTGGCGAAAAAGAACGTGGCGGTCGCCAAACAAAAGCTCAGCCCGATCACCGAAGCCGCGCTGAAGGAGAAATCCGGCCCCTCGGCCAACGCGCTGGCTTACAGTCAGGCCTTTCTGGTCAGCGGGCAGATCAAGGAGACCGAGGGAAATCTGGCTGGCGCGCTGGAAGATTATTTGCGCACCGTCACGATCTTCTACCAAGATCGCGGGGCCGTGGCGCTCGCTCAGGAGAAAGCTGATAGTCTCCGCAAACAGCATCCCGAAATCGCCGTTCCGTAATTTTCCATTTTCTTAAACCAACCATGATCCTGTCCAAGCTCCGCCGTCACCTGCCGCTCGTTCTTTTCCTCACCATCCTCTGCCTGGCCTCCGGCACCGGCCTCGCTGAGGGCGACGCAGCGTCCGCCGACGCTCCGGAGCAGCACAGCGTCTTGGATATGATCCTAGGTGGCGGACCTTTGATCATGTTCATCTGGTTTTGCATCATCGGCACGTCGATCACGATGGTCACGTTCATCATTCAAAACGTCATGTCGCTCCGGAAGGACAAGCTGGCCCCACCCCCGCTGGTCCAGGCGCTCCAGCAGACGATCGCCGCCGGGAACTATCAGGAGGCGTGGGCCACCTGCGCGGCGAATAAGAACTATCTCGCC
>Ga0114966_10000317_pt1 | contig 46840 bp, 38 predicted proteins | sample M_130207_XF_Meta_FD_87029 | JGI IMG/M metagenome (GOLD analysis project Ga0114966, IMG submission 87029) | Freshwater microbial communities from Lake Montjoie, Canada to study carbon cycling - M_130207_XF_MetaG | ecosystem: Environmental > Aquatic > Freshwater > Lake | place: Lake Montjoie... | reverse complement strand
GTGAAACTGCCCGTGCGGGATGAGCACGGTGCCTGGGTCGCTAACACAGTGCGTCTCTCCACGCAGCAATGCGAAGTTCGCTGGCTCGTCCCCGAGACACAACGGGAACCCGGCCAGCCACTAAAGGTTCTCATTCCCGGCCATACCATCCACCTGCGGGTGGATGTCGTTGACGGCGACATGATGGAGATAACCTGCGCCGATGAAACCTCACACGATCTCCTGCGTCGTAGCCTCTACTCTGTGGACTGGCACCGCCAGGTAAGACTCTGCAAGCACATGCGTGCCACGCGGCTCAAAGGTCTCGGCGGCGACTGGCAACCGGTTATTATACATGATGTCGGCAGACAGGATGCGACTTGGGCCTTGTGGCTTCCTGCACCAGCCGGATTTCAGCAAGATCGCCTCATGGTTGCCGCAGATTATCCAAGCGGACAAATACTGGAGATCGAACACCGTACCAAGGGCAGGAGCGCACGGCAGCGACACGTCGTGGGCAACGAGATCATCCCGCACCGGTTCGTCCCGCGTGGAATGAACAACAATCACTTCCATTTTTATGAAATGGCGCTTGCTGAATCACCTTGAGACCGCATTATGCGTCGGCATTGAAATGCTATAAAAAACAATGAAAAACATCCTCACCTCACTCATCCTGCTTGGTGTCGCTGCTAGCCTTCAAGCTGGTACTCCCGCCAAAGCCCCCGTCGCTATTCAGCCCCAGAAAGGCGATGGCAACGTTATCTTCGGTAGCCATGACCGCCGTGATGGTGCCAATTATAGCAACCTTGGCTGGTACCACGCTTTGAACAACGACCTTAGTATCAGTGGTCTCTACACGCGTGCTACTGTGGGTGTTGGTCAGTACGAGTACACGAATCCAGCTAACATCACCGGCACTTTGTTTGACGCTGACGCTGGCCTTGGCTATCGATATGTAACTCAGCACCTCGTGATTGGTGGTTTTACCGCACTGCATGTGCGTGATCGCAACTTGAGTGCGATCGACCCTGCAAATAACGTCGGCACTGATTGGGGTGTGCGCTTCGGTCTAGATGCCACAGGCTCCTACGGTAGTCTCTATTACAGCGCGATGGGTCAGATTTCCACAATCGAGTGGGCGATCTGGTCGCGCTATCGTCTTGGCTACAAATTCGATCGCTTCACCATTGGGCCTGAATTTGTTTTCCTCAACGATGCGCAGTTCACCGAGCGCCGCATGGGCGGCTTCTTGATGGTGCAGGTTTGCGATAAATTGTCTGCCAGCTTTTACTTCGGTAGTGCCGACTTCGGCAGCAGTCGCGGTGGTAATGGCAACACTCCCTACGGCGGCATCGGCTTGTCCTACACCTTCTAAGCGGATCGCTAGATTCAAATGCTCTTGGGGCTGATGACGCAAGTCATCAGCCCCTTTTTTCATCATCATGGCAGTCGTTGACGTTTCTTGCATTCACGCATCTCATGCGCCGATGCCCGCCGAAGCCCTGATCTCTGCCGCCCAAACTCTGCGCGAAACCCTGCGCCCGCTGCGTTTTGCCACGCCAGTCGAATTTGTCTATCAACCACTCGATTATGCCTGGGCTCCGCATGAAACGTATCTGCGACGCTTTGGCAGCACCACAAAGCGTGTCGTCCTCATCGGGATGAATCCAGGTCCCTTCGGCATGACGCAAACTGGCGTGCCCTTCGGTGAAATCGCCGCCGTGCGTGACTGGATGGGCATCCACGAATCCGTGGGCAAACCGGAACGCGAGCATCCGAAACGTCCCGTGATTGGTTTCGAATGTCCCCAGTCCGAAGTCAGCGGCAGACGGCTCTGGGGCTTGTTCGCGCAGCGTTTTGGCACGCCCGAGGCCTTTTTCCAAGAGCACTTCGTCACGAACTACTGCCCGCTCGTGTTCATCGAGGCTAGCGGTCGCAATCATACGCCCGACAAACTCCCCGCCGCCGAAACCATCGCGATGGAAGCCGCCTGCGATGCGCATCTGCGTGCCGTCATCACCGCCTTGCAGCCTGAATGGGTCATCGGTGTCGGCGCGTTCGCTGAAGAGCGTGCGAATCGTGCGAAGGAAGCGATGAACGGTCATTTCAAAAACGGTCGAGTCCTTCATCCGAGTCCGGCCAGCCCTGCCGCGAATCGCGATTGGGCCGGTGCCGCGACAAAGCAGCTCGTGAAGCTGGGTGTATGGAAATAGATCAAGGTGTAGGCACCAAGCGCGTGATCTTGAGGCGCAGAAACGCCCGACTAGACGACGTCACTGCGTTTTTGAAACGAAAGGTGAGCCGGTTTGGCGGCAGTGGATTGGCCAAGCTGACCTGCTCAACATCGGCGGTGCCCCATTGCAGCAGATTGGTGGAGGATTCGATGACGTAAGCCACGTCTATGGCGGTGGGGACATAACTGAGCGTGAGGTAATCGTTCAGTAAGACGGGGGATGGTAAAGTACTGTTATCTGGAACGAGGGCGTTCAGTTGGAGTGCGTATTCGATGAGGTTTGGAACTCCATCGCGATCCCAGTCCGATGCATCGGCGGCGTTGTTGCTGGCGGCAGAATCACCGAACGTTTGATGACGCCACTGATCCACCGGCGTGGCGAGCATGGTGATGGAGGCGTTAGCGAGAGGTGAGTCGCCCGTGATGTCGGCTCCGCCATGGAGGGTGACGCTGCCGGTGTAATTCGCCGCAGACGAACCGCTGCTGAGCGCGACGCGAAACAGCGGGCCGTCATACGTCTCACCCGGCAGCAGGATGCCGGGCACGTCGGCGAAGAACTCGTTGCTGGACAGCGCGGTGTCGCTCTGCGGATCGGCTGTGAAGGTAGCAGTGATGTCGTTGAGGAAAAGCTTTTCCGCGGCGCTGGTGTTGGTGAGGCTGCCGTTGAAAAGAACCTCCGCTCCGGGTGATGCGGGCTGCGCAGGCGGCGTGAGTGCGAGCGTGAGACCTGCGTGGCAGAGACAGGTGCTCAGCAGCCATGCGATCACGAGACCTCTCATGGTGCCACCTCCCCGATGGCGAAGAGAATGGCATTTGCGATAACGTACACTGTGCCGTCCACGCCGATGACAGAGGGCGTGTAGGCCTCGCCGATTCCGGCGGTTAGTGTCAGCGGCTCGATGAGTGAGTTGGTGTGGAAATCCCACCGATAAACTTTGCCGTCCTCACTGTGGACGATCGCCGAGTGCTTCACGCGGTCGATGGCCACAGTATTCACGCACCACTCGCGGACCGCACCGGACACGCCGGGGTATTCATCATCCGGCGTTGGGCCATTGACGGTGAGGATCTCCTTCATCACTACGGCTCCCGAGACGGCATCGGTCATCGTGTCATTGGGATCTAGCACGGCCAGTTTGTTGATGCCATTGCCTCCAGCGCCAGCGTAGTTGTTGTATTTGGACAGCAGTAGGTACTTCGAGGCACCCTGATACGATGGCACCAAGGCCGCCGGCACCACCGAGGGCGTATGATCCCAGCCGAAAGCACCTGAGGGCTTAGACTGAGTCAGCGTCTTGTCATAGTGCCGTAGCCAGCCACGGTAGTGATTTACGCCCCACGAGTGCTCGAATACGCCGAAGTACACATCGCCGTCCGGCCCCACCATTGGCGCTGCCGTGCCATCATCGAGCAGGCGAGCATCGTCTGTTGGGTTGAGTGCGTCCTTGAGCCGCACCTTGCCGGTGGTGGCCAGCGTGCGGCTGTCGAGTGCCAGCAAATATCCAAAGGAACTGCCGTCCATCACTGCCACATAAAGCGTCTTGTGATTGTTGCTCAAAGCTGGAGCCAGATTGTGCGGCAGCCGTGTGATGGAGCCATCACTCGCCGCTGCACTGGCACTTACCCAGGTGCCGCTGCCATCTTCCGCGATGCGCGCGATGCCGCTTTGCAGCACCGGTGTAGTGCTTCCCGCGACGATGAAACCGAAGTAAATATTGCCATAGCGATCCGCCGTGATGGGCGTGTTGATCTTCACGTTGGCATCAAACGTCGCCGTATCCGCCAGGTAGTTCGCCAAGCCGTAAAAGGCGATTTTACCCGTCGCGCCCGCCACCGCATCCGGCGCATCGCGCAATGACACGGTCCCGCCCGCATCCGCAAAGTACACGCGGTTCTTCGGCGTCAGCGCGATGCCAAAATGCGGCACCCAGTTGTGCAGCGGCAGGGTGTAAGCGGTCGTCTGCGTCCATTTCAGCGCGCCAGTCGCCGCGTCATGCGCCTCGACGCGGAAACCGTCATTCGCTCCTGTCTTCACTGGCACTAGCACCGTGTTCTGCCGCGTGATCAACGGGGAGCCGTAATGGGCATAAAGCGTGGTGCCCACAAACTGCGGCGCGAGATCCACGGGCACCTGCCAGAGAATGCGCTGCAGGGACTTCGATGTTACTTGAGACAATCCCGTGTGCTGCGGATCATGCCCGTGCCCACTCCACGGAAAGGCGATGCTTTGCGCGTGCGCATTTCCCATGCCGCCTGCAAGCAGCAGGCTGAAAGCAAAAGAACGATGAAAAGGCGCGGACATCAGTGATGAACACCAGTTCATCAAATAAGACGCCCGACGTCAAGGCTTCTGCTTCTTCAGTTCCGCCTGCAACTGCTCGATCTTCTCCGCCATCTTGCGCATTTGCTGGCGCATCTCCTCCATCTCGGCGTGGACTTTCATTTCGCCGGGATGCTTGCCTTCCTTGGCGTGCGCCTCGGCCTGTTCGCGGTGCATGCGTTCCTCTATCTCGTGACGCATGTGCTGGGCGATCTGCTCGATGCCCTGGGCGGGCTCATTCAAACCGGCGGCACGCAGATGCTGGACGGCCTGCATGACGTGCTCCAGACGCTCCACTTCGGGGCCTTTGCCCGGGAATGGCATTTCCTTGCCAAGATGCTTTTCAAGCTGCTTCTCGGCATATTTCTCCGGCTTTTTGCCCTCATGCTCCTGCAGCGCATGCTGAAGCTTCTCCGCCTGCGCCGCGAGTTCCTTGGCCTCGTCGTGGCGACCTGCTGCCTTAGCATCGCGGGCGCGTTCCATCAGGCTTTGCAGCGCCTGCTTGGGGTTCTCTTTGGCTTCCTGGGCGATTGCTCCGCACGCGAGTGCGAGGCCGATGATGAGCGTGGTGGTTGTCTTCATGGTGCGGCTTTAAACGAAACACGCACGTGCCTTCTTGTCACCGCCGGGACAATTCACAAGCGTACTGCGCTGATGGTGCGGCACAGCCAGACCTTCGCGTAGGCCCAGTCACGCTTCGCTATGGGAGCGGAGATACCAAGGACGGCGGTGGCGTTGTAATGGGAGTGTTCATTTCACCTGCTCATGCGAAAATTAGCGAGGAAAAGGATCATCGAATTTCACCGAGGGGCATTTTTCTGACGACTGGCTAGGGCAGCCTCCAGAATCAAACCGAGTTGCAACAACCCTGACGCGGAAGCGTTTGCACTGGCATGAACATGCATCGCAGAATTCCACATCTGCTCACGCTGATGGCGATCACTGCGAGCACCTTTTGTTGTGCCGATGAGAAGGCGAATCCCGCCGAGGCGGCGAAGAATGCTCTGACGAAAGAACCAACGGTAAAGGCGCCAACGGAAGCGGAGCTTCGTGTGATGATCGCCAAAGGCCTGGGCTTCCTCGCCAAAGAAGGTGACGAGTGGATGACGGCAAAAAACTGCAACGGCTGCCACCACATGCCTGAGCTGCTCTGGAGTCATCGGGAGGCTATGACGCGTGGCTTTGCCGTGGATCCGAAGAAGTTCGACGAATGGCTGGCATGGTCCGTCGAACGCGCGAGGGACAAGAAGCCCGGTCTCGAGGAGGCCGCGCTGATGATTCTTGCCATGCCGGAACGTCCTGCACCGGAACTCACGAAGCTACTTGCCACCGATCAACAGCCGGATGGCACGTGGAAGCCGGCGGGGCAGTTTTCCGGCATGCAAAAACGTGGCGCACCCGATGCCACCGCGAATTCGACTCGGCTCAATCTCATCGCGCTCGCCACGTTGAAGGATGCTGCACCGCAATCTGAGGCGGCTCACACGAAGGCGAGCGCCATGTTACAAAAGAAAGACGTGCCCACCTCGATGGAGTAACTCGTGTTTCGCACGCTCTATGCCCGGCGCTTTGGCAAGCCGGAGGAGGTGCAAGTCTTGATCAAAGACATCGTCAAGCAGCAGCGCGGCGACGGCGGCTGGAGTTCGCTCATCGGCGAGAACATGAGTGACGCTCTCGCGACCGGCCAAGTGCTCTATGCACTGCAACCCTCGGCCACCGACTCGTCCACTGCGGACGCCATCGCCCGTGCGCAGCATTGGCTCCGCCAAACGCAGCGCGAGGACGGCAGTTGGCCTATCGACATCACCCACATCAGCAAGGTGGACCGCAGCGGCACCGCAAAGGCGAAGTCCTTCAAGGACGCCACCGGCATCTACACTTATTGGGGCAGTTCGTGGGCGACAATTGGGCTGTTGCAGGGCGTGCCAGTGAAGCAGTGACGCATGAGCACTTGCCGGATTCTCGTTCGTCATTGTAATCTCCGCTCATGATCACCAACCGCCGTTCCTTTCTCAAGCAGGCTAGTCTTGCCTCGTTCAGCCTCTGGATTCCGCAAACGTATGCTGAAGCGACAACGGCAAAGCTCGCGCGCAGTGCGCCGGAGGCAGAAGGCGTGTCATCAGGGGGCATCCTGGCGTTTCTTGATGCGGTTGAGCAGGAGAAATTCGAGCTTCACAGCTTCATGATGCTGCGGCACGGCAAGGTGATCGCCGAAGGCTGGTGGCAGCCATATGGGCCGAATCGTGTGCATACGATGTACTCGATGAGCAAGAGCTTCACCTCGACGGCGGTCGGTTTCGCCGTGGCGGAGGGAAAGCTAAGCGTGGAAGACAAAGTGGTCTCGTTTTTCCCGGACGATCTGCCCGCGAAGATCAGCGAGAACCTCGCGGCGATGCGCGTGAAGGATTTGCTCACGATGTCCACGGGCAATGAGAAGGAGCCGACGCAAGTATGCGTGAAGGAGGAGAACTGGGTGAGGACATTCCTGGCACAGAACATTGCGCACGCGCCGGGCACAAAATTCATGTACAACAGCGCCGCGACTTACATGTGCTCCGCCATCTTGCAGAAGGTCACGGGAAAGACGGTGCTGGAGTATCTCACGCCGCGTTTGTTTGAGCCGCTGGGCATTAACGGCATGCGCTGGGAGACTTGCCCGCGAGGCATCAATACCGGCGGCTGGGGACTGAGTATTCAGACGGAAGGACTCGCGAAATTCGGCCAGTTCCTGCTGCAAAAGGGCCAATGGAACGGCAAGCAACTGCTGCCCGCCACTTGGATCGACGAAGCGACGAAGTTTCACATCCAGCAGCCCTGTGGGGACAAAAAAGACCGCCCCAAAGCGCAGAATGATTGGCTGCAAGGCTACGGCTACCAGTTTTGGCGCTGCCAACACAACGCCTTTCGTGGTGATGGCGCGTTTGGACAGTTCACCATCGTTTTGCCGGAGCAGGATGCGGTGATCGTGATGACGAGTGAGAACAAGAACATGCAGGGCCAGCTTGATCTCGTGTGGAAGCATCTACTACCTGCTTTTGATTCCAAATCCGAACCTGCGGCCGATCTGACTGAAAGGCTCCGCTCACTCAGACTCGCTCCGCCAAAAGGCAGCACCACTTCCCCGACGATGAAGCGTTTCGGCATAAGGGAAATCTTGTTTGAAGCCAATGACATGGGCATCACCAGTGGAAGCTTTGTGTTCAATGACGATCACTGGATTTTTGTCGTAAGTCGTGATCAAGTGCAGCGCACGCTCGATGGCCAGCATTCGCATTTGATTTCTTGTGGCTTGGAGAAGTGGCGGTTTGGGCTGACCAATTTTCCTAGCACTCCACCTCGGCTCATTTCTGGCGGAAAGCCTTCGGGCTTGATCCAGTCCGTGGTCGCAGCAAGCGCCACTTGGACCGACGACGACACCCTCGTCATGACCTGGCGCTATTACGAAACGCCGCACAGCGACACCGTGACTTGCAAGTTCGACGGAGACAACGTCACTATCACCTTCCTCAACAGCATCACAGCGATGAATCCGAAAGCACAAGATGCGCGCGCACCGCTGAAGGGAAAGATGTCGCGGTAAAACTCAAGCATCGCATGACATCCTGCTGAAACGCGGCGAAGAGAATGAGGGTCCACTCTGGACATCATTTTCATGCAACGATTCACCTGTGACTGCGGCAATGTACTTTTCTTCGGCAGTTCCAAGTGCCTGAAGTGTGGTGGAGCCGTGGGCTATGATCCTGTGGGGGGAGCCATGGTGCGACTGCGGCCAGATGGCAAAATGAAGCGTTGTGAAAACGGCGTGAAGCATGGCGTGTGTAACTGGACATTGCCTGCCGGAGCCAAAGAAACGCTGTGCATGGCCTGCACCATGAACCGCACCATCCCGGATCTGAGCACCGCCCGCAATTTGATGCTGTGGGGGCGCATGGAGATGGCGAAGCGGCGGCTCATTTACACGATGCTGCGCCTCGGCATCACGCTGCCGTCAAAAATCGAAAATCCCAAGACCGGACTGGCCTTTGACATCGTCAGCACACTGTCGAACCCCACGGTGACGACGGGGCATCTCAATGGAGTGATCACGGTGAATCTAGAAGAAGCGGATGACACCTACCGGCAGATCAACCGGCAACAGCTTGGCGAAAACAGCCGCACGCTGCTCGGTCACTTCCGGCATGAAAGCGCGCATTATTTGTGGCAGCGTTATTTGTCGGAGTCGCCGTGGGACAATCCATTGCGGCTGGCGTTTCGGGAGCGCTTCGGGGATGAGTGGCTGGATTATGCAGCGGCGTTGACTGCACATTATCAGCGTGGGGCTATCGCAGGCTGGGAGCAACAGTTCATCACGGCTTACGCGGCTTCCCATCCTTGGGAGGACTGGGCGGAAACGTGGGCGCACTATTTGCAGATCGTGGACGGCTTAGAGACCTGCGAAAGTTTGGGTATTCATGTGAAAAACATCGCGCTGCCGCTGGTGATGCTGCCAGGCGAGGCGGGGACGCTACCCGCCATGCTGCCTCAGGAAGTCAACGCTGACGGTGAATTCCTGGCTTGGTTGCAGCGTTGGATGTGTCTCTCCACCGTGCTGAATGAGATCGCGCACAGCATGGGAGAACAGGCGCTGTATCCGTTTGTGATTTCGGTACGGGTGGCGCAGAAGCTGCGCCTAGCTCATCATTACGCGAAGGTGTGGGGGGCAGAGAAAATGGTACCGCCCCCACTTCCATCGGTAATTGACAGACCCATTAATCCTCTCATCAGTCAGTCGCCCGCACCCAAACTAACAAGCACATGAAAACATCATCCACACGTCTCACTCTTCTTCTCCTGGTCTCGGCGCTTTGGAGCGTCTTCGGCACGAGCTGCAACACTTTCCGTGGCATCGGCAGAGACATTGAACGAACCGGCCAGCACATCGAAAACGCGACACGCTAATCGCGTTGTCTTTACTTCATGGCGTTGTTGTCAGACCAGAACGGTCAACAGCAACGCCGTTTTTTATGCCTGAAATGGCGGCTGATGCTCGCTGACGGTTACCCGCATGTTTTGCATCGTGAACGAGCCGAAAAGCGTGGCCAGTGCTACGTCAGCAGCATCCCGGCCATAGGCCACGACGATGCGGTTGCCACGTGTCACGCTCTCCGTGGCGTCAAAGGTGTACCAACGGCCACCAATGTAGGCCTCGAACCATGCGTGCAGGTCCATGGGTTGGAGCTGATGCAGGAAACCCACCACCATGCGCGCCGGGACATTGATCGCACGACAGAGAGCGATGCCCAAATGGGCGAAGTCGCGGCAAACGCCGCGGCGGGTATTCAAGGTTTCCAACGCGGTAGTGAAGCTATTACTGGAGCCGGACTCATTCCGGACGTTTTGATGAACCCAGGCGCGGATCGTGGCAACACACTGGTAGTTCGAGGGCAGATTGCCAATTATGGACGTAGCAAGTGCTGACAACTCGTCAGACTGGCAGTAGCGGCTGGGCAGCAGGTAGTGCAGCAGATCTGGGGGCAGGTTTTGCACCAGCATCAGCGGCGCATAACAATCTTCGTCCACCCGGTCCTCGACTTGGACACGATACTGCACTGAGAGATGAAAATTCCCCTCTGGCATGACGATGCGTTGGCAGAGATTGCCGTACACATCGGTGAACTCGACCACCGGCACCTGAGGTTGGATGTAAAATTCCTCGCGCATGATCCACTGCGCCCAACCGCTGCGCGGACGCAGCATGAAGATGGCAGGCACGACCTCCATGGTCTGGTAATCTAACTGACAGGTGGCATCGAGGATCATGGTGTGAGTCTGGAGGGGAGGAGTTTTCGAAGCCAATTCCCATCTCGACGGTGATCCCAGAAGGGCAACAAGAATCAGGCTTTCCGAACGAATGGGGTGAAGTCCCCATTGCTTAAAGTATCACAGGCTGTCTGCTACGTCATGTCGCAGCACTTGAGAGGATTATCCTGAGCACTTCCATTCCGCCGAAGCGCATCGCTTTCTTGGGTGACTATCTGCCCCGGCTCTGCGGAATTGCGACATTCACGCATGATTTGAGTGAAGCGGTAGCTGCGGCGGCTCCTGATGCCGATTGTTTTGTCGGTGCGGTCAACGATCGCGTGGAAGGTTATGAGTATCCGCAGCGCGTGCGCTTTGAGCTCTTAGAGAAGGATCTCGATTCCTACCGGCGTGCGGCGGATTTTTTGAATTTCAATAACGCGGACGTGCTGTGTGTGCAGCACGAATTCGGCATCTACGGCGGATCGGCTGGCAGTCATTTGCTCGCATTGCTCAAGGAGGTGCGCATGCCGGTGGTGACCACGCTGCACACCGTGCTGCGCGAGCCCAATGCCTCGCAGCGCAAGGTGATGGAGGAACTCGTGCGCCGCAGCGACCGCGTGGTCGTGATGGCACACAAAGGCGCGGAAATTCTGCGCGAAACCTACGGCGTGCCGGATGCAAAGGTGGACATCATTCCGCATGGCATCCCGGACATGCCGTTTGTGGACTCCAGCTTCTACAAGCCGCAGTTCGGCGTCGAAGGGCGCAAGGTGCTGCTGACCTTCGGCCTGCTTGGTCCAGGCAAGGGCATTGAACATGTCATTGAAGCATTGCCTGAGATCGTGCGGCAGCATCCGAACGTGGTTTACCTCATCTTGGGCGCCACGCATCCGCAACTCATCGCACGTGAAGGCGAGCGCTATCGCCTGAGTCTCGAACGTCTCGCTGAAGATCGCGGTGTGAAGGAGCATGTGATCTTTTATAACCGCTTTGTGTCACTGGATGACCTCAAGGAGTTCATTGGCGCGACGGACATTTATCTGACGCCGTATCTCAACGAAGCGCAGGTCACCTCCGGCACGTTGGCCTATGTCTTCGGTGCAGGGAAAGCCGTTGTTTCGACGCCCTACTGGCATGCACAGGAGCTGCTGGCAGATGGACGCGGTGTGCTCGTGCCTTTCCGCAATCCAGCAGCCATCACCGCTGGTGTATGCGGACTACTCGATGATCCGGCACGCAAAGAAAAGATCCGGCATGATGCCTATGCGATGGGGCGTGAGATGATCTGGCCTGCGGTGGCGCAGCGTTATCTTGAATCGTTTCAACACGCACGCACGGATCGCAAAGCCACGCCGCGTGCGGCTTTCGCCGGTTGGACACTAGATAGCCGGCCTTATGAGCTGCCGCCGCTGCGGCTCGATCACATCGTGCGCATGAGCGACGGCACCGGCATCTTCCAGCACGCGATCTTCAATGTGCCGAACTTCCACGAAGGCTACTGCACCGATGACAACGCACGCGCCTTCATCCTCTGCAACATGCTGGATGAACTCGGCGACCAGCCACCGGCGGAAAATCTCGGCAGGCTGGCCACCAGCTACCTCGCTTTCCTCGCGGCGGCGCTCGATTACACCAGCGGTCGTTTTCGCAACTTCATGAGCCACGGACGGCTGTGGCTCGAAGACGCCGGTAGTGAAGACAGCCATGCACGCGCGCTTTGGGCCGCAGGCACCGGTGCGGGTCGCTCGCGCAATGAAGGCCACCGCAGGCTCGCCGCACAACTCTTTGAACGCGGGTTGGCGGCTGTGACCAATTTCACATCACCACGCGCCTGGAGTTTCACGCTGCTGGGCATTCACGAGTATCTGCGCCAGTTCACCAGCCATCCTGGAATCAATGCGATGCGCGCAGACCTCACCAACAGGCTCGTGGTGCTCTGGAATCATTCCGCCACGGAAAACTGGCCGTGGTTTGAGCCCAGTGTCACCTACGACAACGCACGCATCTGCCAGGCGCTGATCCTCAGCGGCCAGTGGATGCCCCATCCCGAAGCCTTGGAGATCGGGTTGAAATCATTGCGCTGGCTGGCTTCGATTCAAAAGACACAGGCAGGTTGTTTCCGCCCCATCGGCAGCAACGGCTTCTATCAACGCGATGGCGCACGCGCAGACTTCGATCAACAACCTGTCGAGGCACAGGCGATGGTTTCCGCGTGTCTCGAAGCTTTTCGCGCCACGCAGGATGCCATGTGGATGCGTGAAGCCAAGCGCGCCTTCGAATGGTTCCTCGGCCGCAACGATCTGGGCACTCCGCTCTATGATTCCGCCACCGGCGGCTGTGGTGATGGCCTGCATCATGATCGTGTGAATGAAAATCAAGGCGCGGAGTCCTCGCTGGCCTTCCACCTCTCGCTTGCCGAAATGAACTGTGCCGAACACTTGATCGCCGAACCCCTGCGCCCTCCCGTATGAACCCCGTCCGTCTTCACCGCCACAACGTGGCCTTCCATCCCGAAAGCGCGCGTGTCATCATCCGTCCGTTCATTCCAGGGAAAGCCCAAATCGTTTCCAGCATCTTGCAGCGCGCTCTCGGACTGAGCGAAGCCGAGGCTGACATCGAGTTGCAGGCGCTCCTCCTGGAATTCGCCTCGCGGCACTTCGACATCGAATCACACCTGCTCGCGAACTATGAAAAAGTGCGCCACCACATCACCTCGCACGCACCCCTTTCCCGCGTACGGCAGTTGCTGATCGGCGGGCTGTTCTCCGGCGAGTATGCGCTGGAGTCCGCCGCGCTGTTCAATCCCTCCATGGTGCCGCATCCCGATCAAAGCGGCGTGCCCGAGGGCGGCGTGCGCTTCATCATGAGCCTGCGTGCCACGGGCGAAGGCCACATCTCTTCCATCGAGTTCCGCACCGGCCTCATCACACCCGATGGCACCATCAGCGTGGAGCCGGTCTCGCGTTTCGTCTCACTACCGGACGTCGTGCCCAATCCCAGCTACAAGAAGAAGCGTTTCATCACGAAACTCCACGAAATGGGGTTCGAGGGAGGCCATGCAGAAGCGGTGATGGCACCGCTGGCGGAGATGTTCACACTCCATGAACTCGACGAAAGCGTGCGCCGGGTGCGCCGCGAATCCAAGCCCGTGGGCCGCGATCTGCGCCGCGCTCTAGAGTGCTTTCGCTGGCTCGCCGACTCCAACTACGAGATCAACTTCTCCTCCAAGCTCGCCTTGAGCGAACGCATAATCTTTCCGGTCTCGCCCAACGAGACCAACGGCATTGAAGACGCCCGCTTCGTTCGCTTCATCGACGACGACGGCTCCGTCATGTATTGCGCCACCTACACCGCCTACAATGGCCGCGCCATCCTGCCGCAGTTCATCGAAACGCAGGACTTCCTCCATTTCCGCGTCCTCACGCTCAATGGCAGCGCCGTGCAGAACAAAGGCATGGCCTTGTTCCCACGCCGCATCGCAGGCCGCTATGCGATGCTGTCCCGCCAAGATGACCAGAACCTCTTCATCATGTTCTCCGACAACCTTCACCACTGGAGCAACCCGCAGATCATCCTGCGCCCAGCCGAGATGTGGGAGTCCGTGAAAATCGGCAACTGCGGTTCGCCCATTGAAACCGAAGCCGGCTGGATCGTCATCACCCATGGCGTCGGCCCGATGAGAAAATACTGCATTGGTGCTGCGTTGCTCGATTTGAACGACCCCACTAAGGTCATTGGCCGCCTGCGACATCCACTCCTCTGCCCCGAAGGCCATGAGCGCGAAGGCTACGTCCCCAATGTCGTCTATAGCTGCGGCTCCCTGCTCCACGGCCGCGAATTGATCCTGCCCTATGCCATGAGCGACAAAGCATCCGCGATTGCGAGCATGTCGGTGGATGAGTTGCTGGCTGCACTGCTGGCGAGCGAAGCCTGAAAAGAAAAAGAGCGGCCATTGCTGGCCGCCCTCTCCGTGGTCTTGGGGGTTGTGAATGTTCGCGCTCGCTTAGTAGCGGTAGTGATCCGTCTTGTAGGGGCCTTCGACGGGGACACCGATGTAGTCGGCCTGATCTTTGGAGAGCACGGTGAGCTTCACGCCGATTTTGGCGAGATGCAGACGGGCGACTTCTTCGTCGAGTTTCTTTGGCAGGACGGTGACGCCGACCGGGCGGGTGTCTTTGGTTTCCCAAAGTTCGATCTGAGCGAGCGTCTGGTTGGTGAAGCTGTTGCTCATGACGAAGCTCGGGTGGCCGGTGGCGCAGCCGAGGTTCACGAGACGGCCTTCAGCCAGCATGTAGATGCTGTTGCCAGCCGGGAAGGTGTACTTGTCCACCTGCGCTTTGATGTTGAGGCGTTTGACGTCTTTGCGCTCGTTGAGCTTATCGACCTGAATCTCGTTGTCGAAGTGACCGATATTGCAGACGATGGCCTGGTCCTTCATCTTCTCCATGTGGGCGAGGGTGATGATGTCCTTGTTGCCAGTGGTGGTGACGTAGATGTCGCCATAACCAAGAGTGTCTTCGATCGGCATGACGCGATGACCTTCCATGGCGGCCTGGAGGGCGCACACAGGGTCGATTTCGGTGACGATGACTTGGGCGCCCATGCCACGGAGGGCAGCGGCGCAGCCTTTACCCACGTCGCCGTAACCGCAGACGACGCCGACTTTACCGGCGATCATGACGTCGGTGGCGCGCTTGATGCCGTCGAGGAGGGATTCGCGGCAGCCGTAGAGGTTGTCGAATTTGGACTTGGTGACGCTGTCGTTGACGTTGATGGCGGGGAACAAGAGCTTGCCTGCCTTGGCCATTTCATAGAGGCGATGCACGCCGGTGGTGGTCTCTTCGGAAACGCCCTTCAGATCTTTGACGATCGTGTGGAAAATACCGGGCTGCTTCTTGGCGATGTCTTTGAGAAGGTCTTTGATGACCTTCACTTCGTGGTTGTCGGACGGGGTCTCGACCCACTTGTCGCCGTTTTCCATTTCGTAGCCCTTGTGGATGAGAAGGGTCACGTCGCCACCGTCATCAACGATGAGCTGCGGGCCTTTGTCGCCGGGGAAGATGATGGCCTTCCAGGTGCACCACCAGTATTCTTCGAGGGTCTCACCTTTCCAGGCGAAGACAGGCGTTCCGGAGGCGGCGATGGCAGAGGCCGCATGATCTTGAGTGGAGAAAATATTGCATGAGGCCCAGCGCACATCGGCACCGAGTTCCTTCAGCGTCTCTATGAGCACGCCGGTCTGGATGGTCATGTGCAGGGAGCCGGTGATGCGGACGCCAGCGAGAGGCTTTTTCGGGCCGTATTTTTCGCGGGTGGCCATGAGGCCGGGCATTTCGCTCTCGGCGATGTCGAGTTCTTTGCGACCGAAGTCGGCGAGGGCGATGTCTTTTACTTTATAGTCGGACATGAGGTGTCGTGTGGGTTCAGGTTTGGGGTGAAATGGAACAAATCAACGTATCAGGATACGTTCATATGTTCCAAAGAGATGCAAGACTGTCAAACGGGGATTTATCCGGCTTCCCACCCACGTTTGAAGCTGTCTAGCCATGAAACTCACGCTTCTCCTCGCCTCCCTCTTCGCTTTCACCCTTCAAGCCGAAGACCTTCATCCCGCCGCTGATGCCGCCGGATTCGTCCCGCTCTTTAACGGCAAAGACCTCACCGGTTGGAAAACGGCCGGGAATTGGCTCGTCGAGACCGATGGCAGCGTTTCGCTTCATCCCCGCGAGGGTGAGAAAGGCTGGCAGCGATACGATGCCTACATTGCCACCGAGAAGCCGTATGCGGACTTCGTTCTCGACCTCGAATTCAAAATCAATGCCAAAGGGAACAGCGGCGTCTTCATGCGAGTCGGCGATATGAAGGAGCCGGTGAAAACGGGTTTTGAGGTGCAGATCCTCGACACGTACGGCCTCGAAAAACCCGGTCACCATGACTGCGGCGGCATCGTCCACGGCACGGGACCTTCGAAAAATATGGTCAAGCCCGCTGGCGAATGGAATCGCTACACGATCACCGTCAAAGGCCGCAGCGTGAAGGTCGTGTTTAATGGTGAGCAGGTCATCGACACCGTTCTCGAAGACATCAAGATGGCTGACAGGCCAAATACGGGCCTGATCGCGTTCCAAGATGAAGCTCTCCCTGTGTGGTATCGCAATGTCCGCATCAAGGAGCTGAAATAGCAGCGCGTCAGTCACGTTGCATGCGAGCATGAAACCTCTGCTTTTCCTATTTTCGTGTCTTTCGTTTGTTTCGTGGGCTGCTGATCGCCCCAACGTCCTTTTCATCGCCAGCGATGACATGCGCCCGCAGCTCGGCTGCTATGGCGATCCGACGGTAAAGTCGCCGAATCTCGATGCGCTAGCGAAGCGCGGCATGGTGTTCCATCGCAGCTATGTGCAGCAGGCGTTGTGCTCACCCTCGCGCATCTCGATGCTGAGCGGGCGCTATCCCGCCACCACCGGCATCTTCGAAATCGGCCGTACTCTGCGCACCACAATGCCGGAAATCACGACGATGCCGCAGCACTTCAAAAACAACGGCTACCACACCCGTAGCCTCGGGAAAATTTACCACGTCGGCATTGATGATGATGCGTCATGGACCATTCCCGCCTGGCACAGCAAAAAACCGCGCACCAGTGCCGAGACACAGGCTGCAGTGCAGAAATACATCGCGGACGCGAAGCAAAGCGGCACGCCCATCCCGCAAAAAGGCAAAGGCAGCCGCAACGCCGCTGTCCCCGCCTTCGAAGCCGTCGATTGCGCGGATGACGATCTCCTGGATGGCGATTGCGCCGCCAACGCCATCGCTCAACTCCGTGAGCATGCGAAGAATCCCGCGCAGCCATTCTTCCTCGCCGTCGGCTTTGCCAACCCACATGTGCCGTGGATTTCGCCGAAAAAATACTGGGATCTCTACGATCCCGCGAAGTTCACACTCGCCACGAATGAGTTCGTGCCCAAGGGAGCGCCTGACTTCGCCGCGACATCCGGCAATGATTTCTACGGCTATCGCGATGTGCCGCAGGTCACCGGCGACAAGCTGCCTGAGGCCTTCAAGCGCCAGTGCCTGCACGGCTATTACGCCGCGATCAGTTACGTCGATGCTCAGGTCGGTCGCTTGCTTGCCACGCTAGACGAGACTGGCCTCGCGAAGAACACCATCATCGTCTTCTGGAGCGACCACGGCTACTACATGGGCGAGCACACCTGGTGGGGTGCCAAGCACAACAACTACGAAGGTGCCACACGCAACTGCCTCATCATTTCCCAGCCCGGCATGAAGCACGCTGGCGAAAAAACTGACGCGCTGGCCCAGTCCGTGGATCTCGCTCCTACGCTCACCGACTTGTGCGGCCTGGCAGATTACACCGCCTTCCAAGGCCGCAGTTTGAAGCCTGTGCTCGATGATCCCGAAGCCAAGGTTAATGATGCCGCATTCAGTTGGTATCCCAAAGGTCAGGGTTACCTGGGTGTCGCGATGCGCACCGATAAATGGCGCTACGTCGAGTGGACCAAACAGGGAGCGGAAACGCGTCGCGAACTCTACAACATGGTGAATGACCCGCAGAACAACCAAAACGTGGCCGACAAACCCGAACACGCGCAGATGATCGAGTCGCTGAGCAAACGTCTGCGTGAAAAATTCCCCGTGCAGGATTTTATAGCCCCGCCATCAACCGAAAATAAGCAGGGCAAAAAGAGCCAGCCATGAAACCTCTCCTGCTTTTCGTCTTGGCGAGCTTATCATGTGTTGCGCAGGCCGCTGACAAACGCCCGAACGTCCTGTTGCTGATGTCGGACGATCTCGCGGCCACGCTGGCGTGTTACGGCCATTTGCAGGCCAAAACGCCGAATCTCGATGCACTGGCAAAACGCGGCGTGTTGTTCAACCGCGCCTACTGCCAATTTCCGCACTGCAATCCATCCCGTTCATCCATGATGACTGGCATGCGGCCTCATACGACGCGCGTCACCAATAACGAAGACAATCTTTACACCAACATCCCGGATGTCCTGACGCTGCCGCATCATTTCCGCAACAACGGCTACGCCACCGCACGCTGCGGTAAGATTTTCCATCTCGGTGTGCCCACCGGCCTCGAAAGCATGGACGATCCGCAGGCTTGGGACTTCGGCACGCCGTTCAAGAGTGAATTGCCTTATCCGCCACAGCAGAAAAGTGTCGTCCAAGTAAAAGCCGACAAGAAGCAGGGCCTCTCCTGGCAGGAAATCCCCGGCAGCGATGACCAACTCGTCGATGGCGTTTTCGCCAAGACCGCCATCGAGTGGCTGGACAAACGGGACAAGGAAAAACCCTTCTTCCTCGCCGTCGGTTTTCATCGCCCACATCTGCCACTCGTTGCACCGGCGAAGTATTTTGATCTCTATCCCTTTGAGAGCATCACGCTACCCGAGGCTCCTGCCGATGACGAGGCGGACATCCCCGCACCCGCGCGCAATGGTGCCGTTCCCGGTTATGCGCTCACTGCCACGCCCGAACAACGCCGCGCCGCCATTCGTGCTTATCTTGCCTGTGTGAGCTATGTCGATGCGCAGGCTGGTCGTTTGCTCGATGCGATCAAACAGATGGGTCTCGATGACAACACGATCATCATCTTCACCAGCGATCACGGCTGGCATCTCGGCGAACACGGATTGTGGCACAAACGCAGCCTATTTGAAGAAAGCGCCCGCGTTCCCTTCATCATGCACACGCCCGGCATGAAGACCGGCGGTCAGCGCAGTGATAGTCTAATCGAACTCCTCGATGTTTTTCCCACCCTTTGTGATTTGTGCGGTGTTCCTGCACCGAAACAGCACGAGGGCCAAAGTTTGCGCCCCCTGCTCGACAATCCGACGGCTTCTATCCACGATTATGCATTCACGCAGGCCAGACGTGGCAAAGACGCCGAATTCTGGGGCCGCACGGTTCGCACCGCACGCTGGCGCTGCACGGAATGGGACGGAGGCAAAAACGGCCTCGAACTTTACGACCACGATGCCGATCCGTACGAATACACGAACCTTGCGAATGATCCGCAGCATGCTGCCGCGCTCAAAGAACTGCGCCAAGTTCTCGCTGAGAAACTGCCGCCGATCCGTTAGTAGTCATTGTCGTAGTTTCAGCACCGCTTCGCGTGCTCGCACCAAGAAATCAGGCTTCGTTTCGTCTTCGTTCAGGCGAATCGGCTCGCCAAAGGTGACGCTGCCGAGAACGGGCACTGGAAGGATTTCGCCTTTAGGGAGGATGCGATTGAGGTTTTCCATCCAGACGGGCACGAACTGCACATCAGGACGTTTTTTGGCGAGGTGGAAGAGGCCAGGCTTGAAAGGCAACGGTTCGGGTTCGTTGTGACGTCCACCCTCGGGAAAGAGAATCAGCGAATGACGTTCGCCGAGGGCATTGATCATGTCATTGAGCGGATTCGCTTCCGGTGTGGGCTTTTTGCGCTCGATGAGCACGGCATTAAACACGCGAAAGGCGAGAAACGGACGCATACGGCCCACGGACCAGTAATCTTTGGCACCGATAAGCCGGGTGAGATCACGCACGGGCGTTGGCAGAGATGCCCAGAGCACGGGGCCATCGAGATTGCTGGTGTGATTGGCAAAATAGACACGCTGCACCGGTTCCGGCGCGCAACCCTGCCAGCGGGCAACGGAACCGGAGAACACACGAAGCGATCCAGCGATGAGACTGCGAATCATGTGCAAATCATGAGCGAAGAAGATCAAGTTGTCACGCCTCTTGCTGACTCGTAAAGCATCGCATGCCAAATTCCGTCCCAACGCCGTCCGATTCATCCACCTGGATGGCAGCGCTTGCTGATTTTTTGCTAGAAGAGCCGTCCATTGAAGCAATCCGGCTGAATCCAGAATCCAAGCGCGTCGAAATGGCAACGCTGGGCCGTGTGGATGGCGAATTGCTGCAAGCGAAACTCACGGAAGTGCTGCGTGCGGTGGACGCGCGGTGGTTACAGAAGGCAGAGGCGGTTCCAGCGCATTCGGGCATGCTGGACGTGCAGCAGAAGGATGGCGCCTTCGTTTTGGAGAAACCGTCCTGCCCAACGGCACCGAAGTTCTGGAAATGGCGTGATTTTGCGTGGCCGGAGCCGGATGAGATGGAGCAGGAGAGCGATGACGAATGGCGCACGCTGGCCTGGCAGGCGGCGATCTGTGGTGTGTCGCTGCTGGTGGGTTATTTGGCGGAGCGTTTATCCTCGGGGCCGGCATGGGTGCCGGAAAGTTTGTTCGCGATCGCGTTGATCTCCGGCGGCTGGGATGCGGCGAAGGATGCGTGGGAGAATCTGCTCGAACGCCGTCTCGATGTGCATTTCCTGATGCTGGCCGTCGCTTTGGGAGCTGTGGCGATTGGGGCATGGGAAGAAGGGGCGTTGTTGCTGTTCTTGTTCTCGACCTCGGGTGCGCTGGAGCACTTTGTGATGTTTCGCACGCACAAGGAGATCAATGCACTGACCAAATCCGCGCCGAAACTGGCGCATGTGCTACTGCCGGATGGGACGACGGAGGATCGCAGCGTCAGCGGCCTGCGTGTAGGCGATGTGATCCTAGTGAAGCCGGATGAGCTGTTTGCGGTCGATGGCACGGTGATTTCAGGTTCGACTGCAGCGGATGAATCGACGCTAACAGGCGAGGCAGTGCCGATCACGAAGGAAACGGGTGCTGCCATCTATGGCGGCACGTTAAACCAGTGGGGCATGGTGCAGGTGCGCGTGGATCGGCCTGCGACGCAGAGTGCGCTGGCAAAGATCATCACGCTGATTCAAACGGCGCAGCATCTGCGCGCACCGAGCCAGCGCTTCACGGATCGTTTTGGCACGCGCTACACGATTTTGACGCTCGGCATCGTGGCGCTGATGTTTTTCGTGTGGTGGCTGGGTTTTGGCATTCCGCCGTTTGAAAACACGGCGGTGTCGAAGTCGTCGTTTTACCGGGCGATGACGCTGCTGGTCGTCATGAGTCCCTGCGCACTCGTTTTGTCGATTCCCTCGGCCATTTTGGCGGCAATCGCTTGGGGAGCGCGGCGTGGCGTGCTGTTCCGTGGTGGTGCCGCAATTGAGAAACTGGCGGAAGTTGATGTCATAGCGATGGATAAGACCGGAACGCTCACGGAAGGCGAGCTGAAGGTCATCAAGATCGAATCATTCCCAGCAGGACGCGAGCAGGACGTGCTGCGCATTGCGGTGAGTTTAGAGGCGAACTCGAATCATCCCATCGCACGCGCGATCACGCGGCACGGGCAGGCGGAAGGCATTGTGGCGGACAAACTGGCCGAATTTCAATCTATCGCCGGCCAAGGCCTGCGCGGACGCACGGCAGGCGGCCTGAGTTATGTGGGACGTCGTGAACTCGTCAAAGACAGCGCTTTGGGCGAAGTGCTGGCAGGCGTGCCGGATGCGCCGCTCGGTTTCAGCGAGGTCTGGGTGCTGCATGAGCAAATTGTCGGTCGAGTGCTGCTCAAGGATGAGATTCGTGCCGGGAGCCGTGCCGTGTTGGAAAAACTCGCCGCCGAGGGGGTGCGCACGATCATGCTGACTGGTGACCGCCGTGCTGCGGCCATCGAAGTGGGCGAGAAACTCGGCATCGCTGAAGTGCGCGCCGGATTGCACCCGGAGGACAAGGTGGCGGTGATTCGCGAACTGACGCAGGCAGGCCACAAAGTCGCCATGATCGGCGATGGAGTGAACGACGCGCCGAGTTTGGCCGCCGCCTACGTTTCCGTGGCGATGGGCGCACGCGGCAGCGATGCGGCGCTGGAGCAGAGCGATGTGGTGCTGATGCAGGACAAAATCGAAAAACTGCTCTCAGCCCGCCGCATCAGCCAGCAGGCGCGGCGGATCATTCAGCAGAACCTGTTTATTTCCCTCGGCAGCGTGATTGTGATGGCTGTGGCTTCGCTGTTTGGCATCGTGCCGCTGACTTTGGGCGTTTTGACGCATGAGGGCAGCACGGTGGTGGTGTGTTTGAACAGCCTGCGGCTGTTGTTTGAAAAGGAATGAAACTCCGTGCTGGACGATTCCCCCCTTTTCTTCATAGAGTGATTAAATTCCCGGCATGCGCATCCTCTCCAAAGTCCTCTGGACCCTCGCCTTCCTCGTCGCCACCTTTCTCTGGATGGTGCTCTTTGAGCACGGATTCAGCATGAAGGGGCTGTCCGAGGGGACGGGTACGGAGTTGCGCGCCCTTTCCTCATGGTTTGGCAGCGGGAAAAAGTAGCCGACGCCACCCCACCCATTCAACCACGACAACAGCACATAGGATTATGATCGTTAAGGAAGCCGAACTCGACCCCAAGTACCAAGCCCTTTGGAAGAAAGCGCTCATCTCAGCCGAGCGGAAGAATTGGGAATATGTCATTGACCAAGTGCTGCCCATCGTGACGGCCAACTTCGGCTTCCTCGATGGCCGCAAGCTGCTGCGTAGCGCGGAAAGCGAAGCGAGCGGTGGTAGCGCCGGCAAAAAATTCAGCTTTGGCCTCGGCGGTTTCAAGCCCAGTTCCAAAAAGGATCCAGCGGAGGTGGTTGCCGACATGGAGGAGAACATCTTCCGCAAAGACCCTTTCAATCTCAACGCGAACGAGCAGCTTTATGACATCGCGATGAAGATGCACTTCCCGCAGCTTGCAGCCTTTGCGCTGGAAACCATCCGTGCGGGTCATCCTGAGAACACCAAGCACATGCACAAGCTGGCGCAGCACTACATGGCGCATGAGGAGCCGGAACTGGCCAGCGAAGTGTACCGTCTCATCGTCAAAGTCGATCCGCGTGACATGGAAGCCATGAAAGGCGAAAAAGACGCCGCTGCGCGCACTTCCATCCTGCGTCAGGGCTGGGGCGTCGGCGGCGACTTCCGCAGCGCCATGAAAGATTCCGGCGAAGCCGCGAAGCTGGAAATGCTCAGCCGCCAAGGCATGACCAAGGAGCAGATGGAGCAGTTCCTCGCTGAGACCATCGATCAGTACAACGCCGACCAGTCGAACATCGCCATCGTCAAACGCATGTCCGATCTCTACGAGAAACTCGGCCAGATGGATGACGCGCTGATGTTCTATGATTACGCCCTGACGCTGAATCCCGGTGACGTGGCCCTTCAGCGCAAAGTCGAGATCCTGCGCGACAAGGTACAGGATCAGAAGATCGAGGAGTACGAACGCGAAATCGAATCGAATCCCGACGCACCTGACATTGATGACAAACGTGCGCAGGTGGCTGAAATCCGCCGCCAGCGCTCCAGCGTCGTCATTGGCGAGGCTAAAACCCGCGTGGACCGCAACCCGACCGATAAAACACTGCGCTATGAACTGGGCCAAGCCTATTTCAATGCCGGTATGTACACCGAGGCGATTCCAGAGCTACAGCAGGCGAAATCGAATCCAAACATGCGCATCAAGGCGATTCTCATGCTGGGCCGTTGCTTTGAGCGCAAGAACATGAACGACCTTGCCAAGACCTCACTCATGGAGGCCTCCAAAGAATTGGTCATCATGGACGCCATCAAAAAAGAAGTGCTCTACGAACTGGCGAACGTGTTGGATAAAATGGGCGACAAGGTTGCAGGCCTTGAAGCACTTAAAGAGATCTACAACGCGGACTACGGCTACAAGGACGTGGCAAAGCGTGTGGAGTCCTCCTACTCCTAAATCGCCGCTGCAAAGAGATTCTAATCGCCTCATTTCGCCAAGCGGGATGAGGTGATTTCATTTGCTAGCAAATGGTACTGGAAAGCCTGATCTCGTCCGCCATCGTGCGCGCTGATGTCTGCTGTATTTTTTGCTACTTCCGTGCCCGAACTCTGGGCTTCATTTGTTCATGCCCTGCCCGTCATCATGGGCCTTGTTTTGATTGAGGGACTGCTGTCGGTGGACAATGCGCTAGCCATTGCTGCCATGGCTTCCCACTTGGATGAGAAGCAACGAGCCAAGGCGATGAACATCGGCTACATCGGCGCGTATGGTTTCCGACTCGTGGCGCTGCTGTTTGCCTCATGGATCATCCATAACCACTGGGTGATGCTTATCGGTGCGCTTTATCTCGTGTGGCTGATGTGCGCTCACTTTGCCGGGCAAAAGGACATCGGCGAAGACGAAGGGGAAGCCGTGAACGTGCATCATCGCACCTTCGCCAGCACGATCGCCATGATCTCCCTGATGGACCTGAGCTTGAGCGTGGACAATGTCGTGGCTGCAATCGCCCTGAGTCCAAAGGACCTGTGGCCTGTCTATGTGGGAGTGACCATCGGCATCATCGCATTGCGTCTGGTGGCGGGCATGGCCATCAAAATGATCGTCAAATACCCAGTGCTGGAGCATACCGCGTTCATTCTGATCGGTTACGTCGGATTGTTGCTGCTTTCAGAACTGCACTTCCATGATTTTTTTGAAACGCTCGGGCCGCTGAAGGTGAAAATCCTCAAGTTCGCGGGCATCATTCTCATCACCGTGCTGACCATTGCTTGGTCGCGGATTGAAGTAATGCAAAAGCTACTCAATCCCATCCTGCGTGTGCTGCTGCTGCCAATGAATTTGGTCGCCGCGTTGATTGGGGCGGTCATCGTCGCCATCACCTGGCCGTTTCGGTGGATTTGGTCGGCGGTGAAGCGTTAAATACCGTCTTACACTTTCCTTACAAGCTACTCACAAGCCGCTGACTCATTCATTTCGGCCTGTGAGATACTCCCAATAGATCAACGCAACGTGACTACGGTCACCGAACGCTGAATCCCAATTTTCCCAAGGTAGTGGTTGTCCTTCTGGCTGTTGGAAACACCTGCAAATCCCGGGGCGGACCTAAAAGTCCGCCCCGGTTTATTTTATGGTTTTTATAAATTTTAGATGAATGAATAGACGGCGGGGCTAAATTATGAGCCTCTCGCATGCTGCAACGCCGCTCCACAATCCTGTTCATCATCTTGGTGATTCTCCCCCTAGCTCTGCTAGCGTGGCTGGGAACCTACCTGATTCGTGATGCAGAAAAACGCACCGATGCTTCGATGCAGGCCATCCTGGCTGAACGTCTCAGCTCGGCCGACCATCATCTTTTGCACGATATGCGTCAGCTCACTGACCGCCTCGACAATTGGGGAGCGCAAAGCGTTGGCTCAGCACGTTTGATGTCGCAAAGGTTAGCCACTCATCCGTGGATCGCCCAAACTTGGTCTAAAGTGGGTGAAACAGGAAGCATCGAGTCTTTTGAGGGTAAAAATGCCTTTCAGCCCGGTCAGGGCTTCAATCCGACTGAGCGTATCCAAGCCATCCATGACTCGACTCGCAACCCAGACAGCATGCCAGAGTTCGTTTCCACACTGGATGATGGCGGCCCGCCGTTTCAACGCATCTTTATGCCGGGAGCACTCACCCTTGCACAGCAGCGCTCATCTCAATGGATGACCTATTTGAAAATGTACGGCTATCACATTGATGACCGGCCCGTGCAGTCCGAAACGCCGCTTACTTGGAGCGGCTGGCATGTGGGCGACTCCATGTTCATCTACTGGCATCGTTTTGCCGATGGCAGCCTGAGCTGTGCATTGATGAATCCCCAAGCGTTGATGAATGCTCTATTTCAACGGCTACCACAGCCCGGGCTGGCCACTCCTCCAGGCCGCATGCTGCTAGCAACCGTGAAAGGCATTCCGTTGCATCAATGGGGCAAAAAATTGTCCGGCTCTGAAGGTCCTCCGGCCGCGCACCGTGCCTGCTCAGAACCGCTGTCGCAATGGGAACTGGCCTACGCTCCGGCGAATGAGGAATTTCCGAAGCCCTACCTCTTCCCGATCCTGCTCGGCGTCAGTTCCGGCATCGTCTTGGTATTTGTCGTCGGCTGGCTCTACTTCCATGAAAGCGCGAGTGAAATGCGCGTCGCACAGCAGCGTGTGACCTTCGTCAATCAGATCTCCCACGAACTCAAAACCCCGCTCACCAACATCCGCCTCTACGCTGAGATGGCCTCCCAGCGTGCCGAGTCACAGGGCGATTCCATCGCCAAACGTCAACTGGGTGTCGTAGAAGCGGAAACCGCACGTCTTGACCGCCTGATCCAAAACGTCCTCAACTACGCCCGCCAGCAGCGTGACAAACTCACCATTCAGCCAAAATCGCTCGTGCTTGATGACACTGTCTCTCGCATTGTCGATTTCTGGAAGCCCCTGCTCGAAAACAAAGGCTTTGAAATTGTCACTTCCCTGCATGGCCCGGCCACCATCCAGGCCGACCCCGACGCGATCGAGCAGATCCTTGGTAATCTCATCTCAAACGTGGACAAATATGCCAACGCCGGAAAGTGGATCAGCATCGGCACTGAACATGATGAGCGCAGCGCGCGCATCATCGTTGAAGACCACGGCCCGGGGATCCCCGCTGGCAAGCGCCGCACCGTTTTCGAGCCGTTTGAGCGCCTCCGGTCCGACCTCGCTGAAGGTGTCAGTGGCACAGGCATTGGATTGACCATTTCGCGCGAACTGGCACAATTGCACGGTGGCTCGCTCACCGTCTGCCCCAATTATCGCGACGGCGCACGCTTCATTCTCAACCTACCCAACCAGTCATGACTAAAATACTCATCGCCGAAGACGACGACCACACGCGCGATGCCTTGCGCGAAGTCCTTACCATGGAAGGCTACGAAGTCATCGCCGCCAGCGACGGTTTACAGGCCGTTGACTTCTTTCGTGCCGAAAATCCCGACTTCGTCTGCCTCGACGTCATGATGCCCGGTCTCAATGGCTATGAGGTCTGCAAGCAGATCCGCCGACAGGACGAAAAGGTACCTATCCTCTTCCTCACTGCCAAATCGGAAGAAATCGATACCGTCCTCGGTCTCGAACTCGGTGCCGACGACTACATGACCAAACCCTTCGGCGTGAAAGAGATCATCGCCCGCATCCGCGCCATCCTGCGCCGCACCGCCTCACGCGGCGGTGGCAGAGCCGACGACGATTTCACGATGGACGACCTCCGCATCGTGCCCACCGAGTTGCGTGCGTATCGCGACAAGGTCGAACTCGCCCTCAGCCCGCGAGACGTCAAAGTTCTGCGCCTGCTCTACGAGCGCCGTGGCAAAGTCATCGACCGCAACACTCTCGCGGACGAGGTCTGGGGTGTCGATTACTTCCCCGAAAGCCGCGCGCTCGACCAGCACATCTCGCAGCTACGCAAACGCATCGAAAAAGATCCTGCCCAACCGCGCATCATCCGCACCGTGCATGGCGCAGGCTATCGCTATGAATGACGCATGATCGAATCAGCGTAGAATGACGCTCCATTCGTCATCTCATTCATCATGCTCACCTTCGACGCCCACCTCGACCTCAGCCTCAACGCCCTCGGCGGTTTCAATCGCGACCTCCGCCTTCCCGTTCACGAGATTCGACGTCGTGAGGCTGGCATGACCGGCAAAGGCCGCGCCTGCGGCACCACAGCCTTCCCCGAGATGCGCAAAGGCAAAGTCGGCCTCTGCGTCGCAACCCAACTCGCTGGTTGCATGCCCGGCGCATCCCCCATCGCTGGCTGGATGTCCTCCGAACAGGCCTGGTCGGAAACCCAAGGCCAGCTCTCTTGGTATCGCGCCATGGAAGAAGATGGTCAGCTCCGTCAGATCACGAATGTGCGCGAACTCGATGAAATGATCGCGCTCTGGAATGACGCTAGTATTCCCGACGAGACCAAGGCCATCGGATACATCCTTAGCCTCGAAGGCGCCGACTCCATCCGCACCGTCGGCCATCTCGAAGACGCGTGGGCACAGGGCCTTCGCGCCATGGGCCCCGCGCACTACGGCGTCTGCCGTTATGCCCTCGGCCATGATCAAGTCGGTCCCCTGCCCTCCGGCGGCAAAGAACTCATCCAGGAAATGGACCGCCTCGGCATGATCCTCGACGTCACGCACCTCAGCGATGAATGCTTCTGGCAGGCCCTCGAAATTCATCACGGCACCGTCTGGGCCAGCCACAGCAACTGCCGCGCCCTCGTCCCCGATCCCCGCCAGTTCAGCGATGATCAACTCAAAGCCCTCATTGAACGCGGTGGCGTCATCGGTGCCGCGCTCGATGCCTGGATGATGATCCCCGGCTGGACCCGCGGCAAAACCACCCCGCAGGAAGTCGGTCTCAAACTCGAAGTCATCTGCGACCACATCGACCACGTCTGCCAGCTCGCCGGTAATGCCAATCACAGCGGCATCGGCACCGACCTCGACGGCGGCTACGGCACCGAGCAAACCCCCGCAGACCTCGACACCATCGCCGACCTCGCCCGCATCCCCGCCATGCTCCAAAAACGCGGCTACAAGGGCGAAGACATCGCCAACATCATGCACGGCAACTATCTCCGCCTCATCCGCGAGGCGTGGACGGAGTAAGCATCGAACTCACTCATGCCACGTCCGTGCCACGCGCTCAATCTTGAGCGCCGTGCCGGTGGCGGGATTAATCGTGATCAGTGCACCATTCACGCGCACAGCACCACGACCGACACCAAAACGCGTGGGCATCATGGTGAGGAAGCGTTCGAGCACGGGTTCGATCTGGCTGCCGATGACGGAATCCATCGGGCCGCACATGCCGGCATCGCTTTGAAAGGCGGTACCGTTTGGCAGCACGCGTTCATCGGCGGTGGGCACATGCGTGTGCGTGCCGATGACAGCGGAGACTTTGCCGTCAAGATGCCAGCCCATGGCGACTTTTTCGCTCGTGGCCTCGGCGTGGAAATCCACAAAGATCACCGGTGTCTCTTGGCGCAATTCTTCGACACATGCAGCGATGGCGGGAAAGGGATTGTCGAGTTGCTGATTCATGAATGTGCGCCCCTGGAGGTTCACCACGGCCACTTTGCACTTCTTTGACTCCAACACGATGAAGCCGCTGCCCGGCGTGCCTGCGGGATAATTCATCGGCCGCAGCATGCGTGGCTCCTCACTGAGGTAATGCACGATCTCCTTCTGATCCCAAATGTGATCCCCGCTTGTCACCACCGCCGCACCAGCACGCATGAGGCTGATGGCGATCTTCGGCGTGATACCACGCCCACCGGCAGAATTTTCACCGTTCACCACGATGAAGTCAGTCTTGAGTTCCTCCTTGAGCACCGGCAGCAGCGCGGCGACCGCCTTGCGTCCCGGTTCGCCCACCACATCGCCCAAAAAAAGAAGGCGGAAGAGTCCGTCCGCGCTGTCAGCCGTGTTGTCGTTCATTGTGTCACCACTTAGTAGATGATGAAGCCGGGGATCAAGTCTAGGATGAACTTATGATGAAACGAATGATGCGCAGCAACTCGCTGGCCGTCATGCTGACGTGCTGCGTGGCAGCGCCGGGCATGACGCAGACGATTGTGCCCGCACCCACGCCTACTACCCCTGTTCCAGCGGCTGTCGCGCCCCTGACTCCGTCACAAATCACCCCCGGCACAAATGCGGTGCCACCAGCGCCTCCCATCGCTCCGCCGCCCGCGCCACCACCGCGGCTGGACAAGCTGAGTCCCCTTGGCACCAAGCCAGACTGGCTCAGACTCCAGTCGTTTCATCAATCAATGACGCGCGTCGAATTTGAAGCCGCGATGCGCGACTTTTACTCCGACGGCTCACCCATGACGCCGCCATGGAAGATGGAACCCGACGGCGTTGTGATCCAAACCGGTGACCCTATCAAGCCCGAGGTGCGCATCGCGTTCTCTAGCCGCGCGGAATCACCTCTGCCTAGCCTGCGCACCTGGAGACGCGCCAGCGAAATGCCACCGCTCAAAGGCCGCCCACCGCTCAGCGATGTCCACATCGCCATCGATCCCGGCCACATCGGCGGCGGCTATGCACAGATGGAGGAACGCTATTTAAGCTTCGCTCCTGGTGAAGCCATCCAGGAAGGCACACTCACGCTCACCACCGCCCAAGTGCTCGCCGAGCGTCTGAAAGCCCTCGGCGCTTACGTTTCACTCGTGCGCGACCGGCTTGATCCTGTCACCGAACTGCGTCCGTCCGACTTGATCACTCCAGCACGTCAACTGCTCATCGAATCGGGCTTCCCGCAGCCGCAGGAAAATTACAATGGCCTCACGGGCGATGCGAAGCTCCTCACCGTGCAGTGGCAGAGCGAAAAACTCTTCTACCGCGTCAGCGAGATCCACGCCCGCGCCAAAAAGGTCAACACCAGCATCAAACCCGATGTCGTCCTCTGCCTGCACTACAACGCCGAGGCCTGGGGAGATGCCACCGCGCCGCAGTTCTCGCCCATGAACCACATGCACGTCCTGGTGAACGGCTGCTACGCTCCCATTGAGCTAGCGCAGCAGGACGTGCGCTTTGAAATGTTTCAACGTCTGTTCTCACGCATGCATGAGGAGGAACTGCCGCTCGCAGAAGCCATCGCTGGTGGCATGCGGTCTGCGACGGAACTACCCGCCTATGTTTACACCACGAATAATGCCCGCCATGTCGGCACCAACGCCTATATTTATGCGCGGAACCTGCTCGCCAACCGCATCTATGAATGCCCGGTCGTGTACCTTGAGCCTTTCGTCATGAACCACGAAGAAACCTACCGGCGCCTGCTGCTTGGCCATTACCTAGGCCGCACGCTTGTCGCGGGCCGTCTGCAAACCAGCGCTATCGAGGACTATGTGCGTGGCGTCGTGAAAGGCGTCCTCGCCTACTATCAGAAACGTCGTCCGCTATGAAGGTGCTCATCGCTGGTTGTGGTTTCGTCGGTGAACGTGCCGCCGATCTGCTTCATGCCGCTGGTCATGAAGTCATCGGCCTCACGCATTCGCCCGAGTCCACCTCACGACTAGCCATTGCAAAGCCATGGCGTGTCGAGTCCTGCGACATTTCGAATCAAGATTCCGTCAGCGCACTCGCCACGAAAATCGGCGGAAACATCGACGCCGTCATTCATTGCGCCAGTTCCAGCCGAGGCGGTGCTGAAATGTATCAAGCTGTCTATGTCGATGGCATGCGGCATCTTGTGACCGCCTTTCCGCGAGCATTCGCACTCTACACCAGCAGCACCAGTGTTTACCCGCAAGTCGATGGCGAAATCGTTGATGAAACCAGTCACGCCGACCCTGATCGCGACACTGGACGTCTGCTGCGTGAAGCTGAAAACATCGCTTTGAAAGCAGGAGGTGCCGTCGCACGTCTTGCCGGTATTTATGGGCCGGGGCGTTCCTTCGTGTTGAAGAATCTGCTCGAAGGCAAGGCCGCTATCGAAGGAAATCACGGCCAAGGTCGCCTGCTCAACCAAATCCATGCTGATGATGCCGCCGCCGCACTCGTCCATCTCATCACGCAACGTCTTAGCGGCATATTCAACGTCGTCGATGACGCGCAGATGACGCAGCGGCAATGTTTGGAACGTTTGTGCGCCATATTCGGCCTCAAACTGCCCAGCGAACGCGAACCTGATCCCAATCGCAAACGCGGCTGGAGCCACAAGCGCGTCTCCAACACCAAGCTGCACGCCACCGGCTGGCAGCCGCAGTATTCGAGCTACTTCGATGCTCTGCGCGATGATCCCGACCTCGTTTCATCTATTCTGGAACTCGTTCAGGCCGCAGTCGAGACTCCCCTGCGTCGCCAGCCAAACATCATCCTGATCGGCCTCATGGGTTCCGGCAAAACCACCGTCGGCCGCATCGTCGCGCAGATGATCGGCTTCCAGATCGTCGATACTGACCACCTGATCGCCGACACGGCTGGCATGACCATTCCTGAAATCTTCGCCGCTGAAGGCGAAGCCGGGTTCCGTATGCGTGAATCCGCTGCGCTGCGTTCTTTGCTCGGCAAACGCGGTTGCGTCATCGCCACCGGCGGCGGCATCATCACACAGCCCCGCAATCTGCCCATCCTGCGCCACCTCGGCTACATCGTCTGGCTTGATGCCGATCCCGAGCGCCTCGCCCGCCGCACCGCGATGAATAATAATCGTCCCCTGCTCGCAGGCGAGGAAGATCCCAAAGCCAAGCTCGAACGCCTGCTCAACGAGCGCAAACCGCTCTACAAGTCCCTCGCCGACCTGCGCATCAAGACCGCCGAACTCACACCGCAGGAAACCGCGTATGGCGTCATGGAAAGCGCCCGCGTCTTCTTCGCCCGCCGGCAGAAACTCGAATCAGTGAGCTGAAAAGCTCAGCTCCAACTGATCTTCCGCCCCCAGTGCTCGCGCATCATGCCCACGCGCACGGAGTTCCGCCGCAAACTCACGCGTGGAGCCATGCACCAGGTAAATCCGGCGCGGTTTCACGATTTCCACCGTCTCGTGCAGTTCTGGATGATCCGCATGATCACTCAGCGGCAGCGCCACATCGACGCCATAGCGATACTTCGCGCTCGGTTGAATTGCCCAGCCCGACAGCATCGCCGTGCGCATCTTCGGCAGCTCGATTTTCGCGCCCGGCGGAAACACCAGCACATGCCCCGCAGCTTCATTCGCATCAAACAGCCGCCACTTTGGCAAAGCACGAAGATGCGGCGTTAACACCTCCGTGATCTGCGCCACACTCGCATGCACCATCACCGGCAGTTCCGCATCACGCAACGCGCACAGAATCTCCTGCGCTTTCCCCAGCGAATAACCCAGCAGCACCGGAATGCCGCCGTCACTCAACGTTTCACGCACAAACGCCAGCATCTGCTCGATCACCGCCTCCGCAGGCGGAAAACGATACTTCGGCAGCCCAAACGTCGTCTCCATGATCAGCGTGTCCGCCTGCATCAGTTCACAGCGCTCCGCGCTCAAACCCTGCCGCAGCTTGTAGTCGCCGGTGTAGAGCAAAGTTGCCCCATCTGCATTCCGCGTGAGGTGCAGCATCGCCGAACCCGTAATGTGGCCCGCTGGCAGCAGCCGCAGCTCCCAGCCCTCCCATTCAAATACCTCCCGCATCTTCGGTGACACCACTGTTCCAGATTTCTTCGCCGTCTTGCGCACCAGCATGAGCTGATGCGTGATCTCCGAACAAAACGTCAAATCATGCCGCGCCACATGATCGCTGTGCGCATGCGAAACAAACGCCCGCTTCACCCCAAAGTGAGGATCAAGCCACAAATCCTCCTCAGGGAGGTAAATCCCGCGTGGGTGAGTGACTTGAATCAGCGGAGGCATGGGGAATCGCATTCTACGCGTTGCGCGAACGCTACGCTTCGCCAGTCTCCTCGGATGGCCTCCCTCGCCGATCAACTCGTTTCCCTCCTCGGTCCTGACCGCGTCTCCGTGACGCAGGACGATCTCGCCGCGCACAGCACGGACAAATGGTTTGCGTCAAACCCGCCTCAAGTCGTCGTGCATGCCCAAAGCACCGAAGATGTTTCCAACACACTCCGCTTCGCCAATGAGCACAAGATTCCCGTCACTCCCCAGGGCTCGCGCGTCGGCTATGTCGGCGGCGCGGTGCCATTAAAAGGTGGAATCGCACTTTCGGTGGCTCGGATGAACAAGATCAAAGAAATCGCATTGGAAGACGGTGTCGCGGTTATCGAGCCAGGTGTGATTACCGGCCATCTTCAAAGCGAAGTACGCAAACTCGGCTGGTTTTACCCACCGGACCCCGCTTCACTCAAGGAATGCAGCCTCGGTGGCAACATCGCCACGAACGCGGGTGGACCACGCTGCCTCAAATACGGCGTCACACGGCATTACGTGCTCGGTTTGGAGGCCGTGCTGGCCGATGGCTCGATCGTGAAAGCCGGTGGCCGTTGTCATAAAAACAAAACCGGCTTCGATCTCGTCGGACTCATGGTCGGCAGTGAAGGCATGCTTGGCGTCGTCACCGAGGCCACGCTGCGATTGATTCCGCACCCGCCGATGCGGGCGATGCTTTCCGCAGGCTTCAATTCGTTCGCCGAAGCCGCAAATGCCGTGCAGCGCATCCTCGGCAGCGGCTTCCTGCCCAGCGCCCTCGAAATCGCCGACAAATTCACGCTGCGTGCCGCCCGCGATTATCTCGGGGCCTCCGTCACGCCCGATGGTGATGCGCATCTGCTCGTCGAGATCGACGGCCAGCCCGATTCGGTCAAAGGCGAGCTTCAGCAACTCGCCAAGCTCGTACGCGAGCTTGGATGCATCTGTTTGAACGAGGCGATGGGCGATGATGCGTGCGAAGCCTTCTGGAAACTCCGCCGCGAGTTCAGTTACAGCCTGCGGAACACTGGATTGATCAAATTGAACGAAGACATCGTCGTGCCACGCGGTCGCCTCGTCGATCTCGTCGATTTCGCCGAGCAGTTGCAGGCCGAATTCGGTTTCCCGGTCGCCTGCTTCGGCCACGCAGGCGATGGCAACATCCACGTCAACATCATGGTGCCCACGATGGACGATCCCGCGATCCGTGAACGGGCCGAAGCCGCGCTCGATAAGCTCTTCCATCAGGTCATCGCCTGGAACGGTGCCATAACCGGCGAACACGGCATCGGCATCGCCAAAAAGCGCTGGTGGCGGGATGCGGTGTCATCCGCCGCACATGAAACCCATCTACGTCTCAAAGCCGCACTCGATCCGAATGGGATTTTGAATCCCGGAAAGTTTCTGGGCTGACGACAAAAGTGATGAGCATCGGAGTGGCGCTCTTCATGGCAGTGGCTAGCTTTGCTGAACATGAAAAATCCGTCGAGACTGTTGCTGCTGCTTTTTGCTTTCGCCACCTGCTCCGCGCAGGAAGCGTTTGACCGTCTGACCTTCCACACCGCCCCGAAACCGCTCTCAAAGGATGCGAAGACGAGCGACTGGCAGCGCTTGCTAGGCCCCACACACGATGCGATCTCGCCGGAGACGCATCTGTCGAAAAAATGGGCCGCAGAGGAGCCGAAGGCCGTGTGGGAGGTGGCGATGGGCGAGAGCTACAACTCACCCGCGATCAGCGGCGACTACTGTGTTATTTTTCACGCACTCGAAGGCAAGGAGACCATCGAGTGCCTGCATCGCGAGACAGGTAAACGCTTCTGGTCGCATGAATACCCGATCTCGTATCAGGATCGCTACGGCTTCGGCAACGGGCCACGCGGTAGTCCGGTGATCGCGGATAGCATCGTGGTGACGTATGGCGTATCGTGTGAACTGCGAGCGCTCGATTTGAAAACGGGCAAGCTGCTGTGGAAACACGACCTGCGAGCCGAAATGCATGTGCCGCAGGATTTCTTCGGCGCGGGCGGCACGCCGCTCATTTTCGATGGGCGAGTCATTGTGAACGTCGGCGGCAAAAAAGGCCCGATCGACGACTCCGAAGGCCTTCGCGACCGCAAGGAGCGTCTCGCCGAGGCTGGCGTGAGTGTCGCGGCGTTTGATTTGAAAAGCGGCGAAGTTGTTTGGAAGGTCGAAGACGCGTGGGGCGCGAGTTACGCTTCGCCTATTCCCGCAAAGCTGCACGGGCAGCTCAAAGTGCTCGTCTATGCCGGCGGCGAGAGCGATCCGGCGACGGGCGGCCTGATGTGCATCGATCCGGTGAGTGGAAAGCTCCATTCAAAGTTCGCTTGGCGTGATGACGAATACATCCAGGCCATCGGCAGTTCGCCCGTGGTCATTCCCGAAAAGAACCGTGCCTTCATCACCACCGCGTATCCCAAAGGCCGCCCCATCGGCGGCGTGATGGTCGAGTACGATGCTGAATTTCAGCCGAAGGAGGTGTGGCAGTCCAAGAAGCTCGCCGTGCACTGGATGAGCCCCGTGTATCACGAGGGCCACTTCTACGCCATCGACGGCGAGACCGAACCAAAGTCCCGCCTCGTCTGCGTGAATGCCGACACCGGCGCGGAAGTGTGGGAGCAAAAGATCGAGTGGGACGATGCGGAGTTCAGCAAGCAGACCGGCCGCGCCAATCCCACCCGCCTCAGCATTCTCCGCGCGAGCTTGATGAAGGTCGATGGTGCCTTCCTCTGCCTCGGCGAGATCGGTTCCCTACACTGGCTCGACCTCAGCCCTGCCGGAGCCAAAGTGATCGCCCAGGCCCAGCCGTTTTACGCCCTCAACACCTGGAGCCTGCCCGCCCTCAGCCATGGCCTGCTTTATGTGCGCCAGCAGACGAAGGATCTGATGCAAAAATCGGGTGAGCGGGTGATCTGTTTGGATTTGAGAGGGGAATAAGAGTTTGGTGTCAATTTCCTCAGCTGAGGCCTGCCGCAAGTCCCGCCGGGTCAGTTTCCGTTTGAGCCGCCCGTGCTTTCGGGCTAGTCAGCGGGCCACTATTTTCCCATGAGCAGCTCCTCCGCACACACCTACAAACAAGCCGGCGTCGATATTCACGAAGCAGCCTCGCTGGTCGATGACATCGGGGTGCTGGTGAAGCGCACGCAGCGCAATCGCAAGCTGGCGAATCCGTTCGGCCTATTCGCCGCCGCCTACGATCTCAGCGTTTACAAGCACCCCATGATCCTCACGGGCTGTGATGGCGTAGGCACGAAGATCGAACTGCTGCTCAAGCACGATCAACTCGAAGCCGCTGGCAAAGACCTCGTGGCGATGAACGTGAACGACGTGCTGACCACGGGTGCCGATCCGATCATGTTCCTCGACTACGTGGGCATCCCGAAGATTCAGAAAACGCAGATCACCCGCATCATATCGGGCATGACCGAGTACTTGGAGGCCTGCAACTGCATCCTCGCCGGCGGTGAAACAGCCGAGATGCCCGGCATGGTGCCCGAGGGCATGGTGGAGCTCAGCGGCTTCGCCATCGGTGCCTGTGAAAAGGAGGACCTGCTTGATCCCGGCACCATCGCCGCTGGCGACGTGCTCATCGGCTGGGCCAGCGCTGGCTTCCACGCGAACGGCTTCAGCTTGGTGCGCCGTATCATCGAGAAGGAGAACATCAAATTTAGCGAGGACGAAATGCGCACGCTGCTGCTGCCCACACTGCTTTACCATGAGCAGCCGAAGGCCCTCAAAACCGCCGGCATCAAGCCAAAAGCCATGGCGCACATCACCGGTGGTGGCCTGCCGGAAAATCTCGGCCGCATGTTCCTGAAGCGCGGCCTTGGCGCGAACTTGCGCATCCCATTCTGGCAGAACGAGGTCGTGCAGAAGGTGCTGCGTCATGCGGACCCGAAGGACGCCTTCGACACCTTCAACATGGGCCTCGGCTGGGTGGCCATCGTCTCGCCTGAACAGGTCGACGCCGCTGTTAAATGCAGCCCCGGCGCGAAAATTATCGGCACGATGGACACGAGCGCCCAAGTGAGAGTAGAGATCGTCTAAACCGCACTGGAATCACGCGTGGCGTGGGCGGCGACGCAGCATGAAGGCTAGCCCTGCGCTAAAAATCAGCAATGCGCTGCCGGGCTCTGGCACTGGCAGGAAAAAATTGTTGAAGACGTTGTTGGCGACGTCGGCTCCGAGTATGGCCCCATCTCGGTTATCAGACGCCCAGTGAATGCCGCCGTAAATACGACTCATGCCAGCTTCCTGGGCCGCCTGACTGAAACTGGTAAAATCGCGAGTGGTCCCACTAGGCAGAAAGGGCGACTCAGAGTCCGTGGTGAAGGCGACATTGTCTGTGCCAAAGAAGTTCGCCAAGATTTCTGCGCCCGCCATGCTGAAGGCGCTGTGACCACTGGTGTAGGAGCCGAAAGAAGGTGTGGGAATCAGCGGCGTCCATGCGGCATCGCCGATGGTAGCGGGATTGCCATCCGTGTCCGCCGTGTTGATCGCGAGCATGGGGCGCCAGTTGTCGAAGTAACGCTTAGCCTCCCAAGTAGCGATGCCGGTGTCTGCTTCCGCGATGTTCAGCAAGGCAAAAAGACGGGCGTTGTCCTCCACGCTCAATCCCGCACCGCTGTTGGCAGCTGTGGACACGGTTTGTGCGATGCGGTTCCAGTGACCAGGCGGTGAGGCTGTTCCCGGACCATCCACCCAGAAGTACGCGATGGTCGTCTGGTCCGTTGTGCGAGTTGAACCTGTGGCGGCACCGATACTTTTGACCTGATTAAACTCAGCGGTGTAGGCTGAGCTTTGAACCCAATTGGCATAATCAGTCGTGGTCAAAGTGCCACTAGGGCCAGTGGCGACAAGACCATCAGGCCCCGCAGGACGAAATTGACTGCTGCTGGACATAGTAAACGGCGTCACACTACCCCATTCCGCTTTGAGGAAAGTGCCCGTAGAAGCTCCCCACGCACCGGCTGTTGCACCAGCTTGCCAATAACCAGGCGTTCCAAATGGCTGCGCTGTGTAGGTGCTGGCGGCATTCCACCCGTCACCCGCACGTGAGGTCACCATGGCCTGCGCTGCGGCCAATCCGACTTCCATGCCACGTGTTTTGGCCTCACCATCGGCGATGCTAGCCATCTGCGTGTTGTATTTGTTGGTAAAGCTCGAGATGAAAGAATTGCCGCTGCCGTAGTAACTGTTGTAGTTCGATACCAGCACATTGTAGGCGGCGGTGGCAGCCGCAGCGTTTACATCGATGCCTGAACCTGCTGTCAGAGGATTAAAATAACCGTTGTACCCCGTGTAATTGCGGTTCACCGAGTTCACCGCGTCAAAAACTGCGGCACCCATCATACCCATGGTGCGGGAGTTGGTTGGTGGAGTGGCGGTTGATCCCTCTGCGGCAAAGGTCTGCCTCATGAGAGTGTTCCACTCCATAATCACATCAGCCCGAATGCTGGCCGTGAGGGCCAGCAGGATGAGAGGAGAGAGAAGTTTTTTCATGGTGGTGATTCTACACTCAATACCATAAATTATGACAATTATATAAACCAGCAAGGCCTAATGTTAAAATTTCACAAACCCGAAAGAACGGCACACCCATCCCTGTCTGGAAAAGCCACATGAAGACGCTCCTCCCTATGTTTTTCGGCCTATTTGCCGCCTCATTCCTTTTTCTTCCTCCAAACACCCTCGCGCAACAGCCTGCGCCCCCTGCCAAGGCCAAACGAGCACCCAATCCGGCGATGGGTCCCATCCAAGATGTGGCCGGTCTGCCACGAGTGCTGCTCATCGGCGATTCCATCTCCATCGGCTACACCGTGCCAACCCGGAAGCTCCTGGAGGGCAAAGCCAACGTCCACCGCATCCCCACCAACGGCGGACCAACGACGAACGGCGTAGCGAACATCACCAAATGGCTTGGCACCGGCAAATGGGACGTGATTCACTTCAATTGGGGCATCCACGACCTCAAATACATGCCCGATGGCAAACACCAGGTAGAACCCGCTGACTATGAGGCCAATCTACGCAGCCTCGTCGCCACACTGAAAGCCACCGGCGCCAAATTGATCTGGGCCACCACCACACCGATTCCCGGAGGCGAACTCACTCCACAGCGCAAGTTCGGTCTCGTGCCTGAATACAACGCCATCGCCGCCAAAGTGATGGCGGAAAACGGTGTCGCCATCGACGACCTCAACGCGCACATCACTCCCAACCTCGCCACGATGCAAAATCCACGCGACGTGCACTACACCGCGGCAGGCAGTGAGTTTCTGGCCAAGAAAGTCGCCGAGGAGATCAGCAAGGCGCTCGCAAAGTAGCCGCGTGAGGGTTGCGCAGGGGTGAATCCCGCTTATCTACGCGGCCCGCTTATGCACAGCTTCCGCTATCACCAAGGCCAGTTATTCGCCGAAAACGTCCCGCTTCAGTCCCTTGCCGAACAGCACGGCACGCCGCTCTATGTTTACTCCAAGGCCACCATCACCGGCCATTTCACCCGTCTGGACGCAGCGTTGGGAAAACTGAACCACCTCATCTGCTATGCGGTGAAGGCGAACTCAAACATCGCCATCCTCAACTCCATCGCCAAACTCGGCGGCGGTTTTGACATCGTCTCTGCCGGCGAACTCTACCGCGTCATCAAAGCCGGTGGTGATCCTGCGAAGTGTACCTTTGCTGGCGTCGGCAAGACTCGCGATGAGATCGAATACGCCCTAAAGCAAGGCATCTACTGTTTCAATGCCGAGTCTGAGGCCGAACTGCACTACATCAACAAAGTCGCCGGTGACCTTGGCCTGCAAGCGCCCGTGGCAGTGCGGGTGAATCCAAACGTCGATGCGAAGACGCATGCCAAGATCACCACTGGCAAGAGCGAGAACAAGTTCGGCATCGATTTCGACCAGATCCTCGATGTCTATGCCCGCGTCGCTGCGGATTGCCCGAATCTCATCATCAAGGGCCTGCAGATGCACATCGGCTCGCAGCTCACCAACGTCGATCCCTTCCTCGAAGCCGTGCAGAAGGTCATCCCACTCGTGAAGCAGGTGAAACAGAGCTACGGCATCGAATTCTTCAGCATCGGTGGTGGCATCGGTATCAACTACAAGCAGAGCCTCGACTCCGGTGATTCCGCGTGGTGGCAGGAAAATGCCGAGGTGCATCCGCTGACGGTTCAAGCCTACGCCGACGCCGTCGTGCCGCATCTCGCGCCGCTCGGTCTGCGCATTCTCTGCGAACCCGGCCGCTTCATGGTCGGCAATGCCGGTGTGCTGCTCACCAAGGTGCTGTATGAAAAGCGCGGTGGCGCCAAGACCTTCAAGATCGTCGATGCCGGCATGAACGACCTCATCCGCCCGACACTTTACGAAGGCTGGCATCAAATCGTGCCGCTCAAGCAGCCCAAGACGAACGCGCTTGAAAAAGTCGATGTCGTCGGCCCCATCTGCGAATCCGGCGACTTCCTCGCCCAGAACCGCGAAATCCCGCACGTGGCCGAAGGCGACTACCTCGCCGTGCTCAGCGCTGGAGCCTACGGTTTCACCATGGCCTCGAACTACAACACGCGCCCCATGCCCGCCGAAATCCTCGTTGATGGTGACAAGGCCACCGTCGTGCGTGAACGTCAGACGCTGGATGATGTGCTCAAAGGCGAACACATCGCCTAAGACAACCGTGAACTAAGAACAGCGAACCGAGAACCGAATTAAATGCACATCGCCGACATCCTCTCAGCACAGCGTCCCACGCTCTCGTTCGAGTTCTTCCCGCCGAAGTCCGCTGAAGCCTTTGAGGCGTTGTATCAGACCATCGGCGAACTCGAAGCCTTCAAGCCCTCCTTCGTCAGCGTCACCTACGGCGCGGGCGGTTCCACCCGTGAACTCACGCATGATCTCGTCGTGCGCATCAAAACGACCACCAGTCTCGATGCCGTGCCACATCTCACCTGCGTGTGTCACAGTGAAGCTGACATCGCTTCCATCCTCGAACGTTATGCGAAGGCCGGTGTGAGCAACATCCTCGCTCTCGGTGGCGATCCGCCGAAAAACCTCGCGAACTACGAACGCGCGAAGGACGCCTTCCAGCACGCCGCCGATCTCGTGGCCTTCATCAAGAAGTTCAACGATAGTGGTGCTCATCCTGACAAGCGCGGCTTCGGCATCGGTGTCGCCGGATTCCCTGAAGGCCATCCCACCACGCCGAATCGCGTGTTGGAAATGGATTATCTCAAAGCCAAGGTCGATGCCGGTGCGGACTACATCTGCACCCAGTTGTTCTTCGACAACCACGACTTCTTCGACTTCCGCGAGCGCTGCCACCTCGCCGGGATCAACATTCCCATCATCGCCGGCATCATGCCCATCACCAGCGCCTCCGGCATGCGCCGCATGGCCGAGCTGGCTGCGGGTGCGCGTTATCCAGCCAAGCTGCTCCGTGCCATCCAACGCTGCGGTGGTGATGAAGACGCGGTGCAGAAAGTCGGCATCCACTACGCCACCGAGCAATGCCACAATCTGCTCGATCATGGCGTCGATGGCATCCACTTCTACACCTTGAACAAATCCCACGCCACGCGCGAGATTTACTCCAGCCTCGGCATTCGTGATTCCGCCGCCGTGCGCCCGCAATCATGAGCGAGGAACTGCCGCTCATCGCCGCCATCGAGGCCGGTGGCACCAAGTTCGTCTGCGCCATCGGCACCGGCCCGCATGATGTGCGTGAGGTCACCCGCATCGCCACCACCACGCCCGAGGACACGCTCGCTGGTGTGACGCGTTTCCTCTCGATGGCGAAATCAAAGCACGGTCCCTTCGCCGCCATCGGCATCGGTTCGTTCGGCCCCATTGATCTCGACAAAAACAGCGAGACCTACGGCTACATCACCTCCACGCCGAAACCCGGCTGGCAGTTCACCAACGTCGTGCCGAAGCTGCAGGATCGTTACCACGTCCCCATCGCCTGGGACACCGATGTGAACGCCGCCGTGCTCGCTGAATTTCTCTGGGGTGCCGGGCAGGATACTGATCCTCTTATCTACATCACCGTTGGCACTGGCGTCGGTGGTGGCGTGCTCATCAATGGCCAGCTTCTGCATGGCCTGCTGCATCCCGAGATCGGCCATCTCATGGTGCCGCCGCCGCAGAATTCCACGGCCATTCAGCAGGCCTGCCACTGCCCGTATCACAAAAGCTGCGTCGAAGGCTACGTCAGCGGTGCTGCCCTCGCCACCCGCTGGGGCGTCAAAGCGGATGCCCTGCCTCCCGATCATCCCGCGTGGGAAGAAGTCGCCGATGTCATGGCGCACGCCTTGATGAATCTCACCCTCAGCCTCTGCCCGAAGCGCATCATCCTCGGCGGTGGCGTCATGAGCCAGGAACACATCCTGCCCTTGATCCGTGGTCGCCTCCTCAAACTCAACAACGGCTACCTTCGCGTACCCGAACTCGGCCGCAACATCGACGACTTCATCGTCGCGCCGGGTTTGGGAGCACGCTCAGGCTTGCTGGGTGCTCTAGCGCTTGGGAGGTATGAATTGGATCGACATTTGAATCATAGTGTCGATACGACCTCGTAAAGGCCACCTCTTATCAGGACGGAAACCCGGCTGCTTGCGTTCTGGACGATTCATTCTGTCAACTTTTTGCACACTGACCCCGTTTCCCCTATGTTGATAAAAAGGAAGCTGAATTCATGCTGAGTCGTGGTGCCTGCCCAGAAAGAATATTCCAGACTTGATCCTTGATGTGGAATTTGTCGAACAATGGCGAGAGCCAGAGATCATTAGTGATCTCGCCATGTTCCGTTACCTTGTCGCCAGGAACAAACACACCACATTCCAACCACGCATCATAGCCGGCGAAAACGACTTGGCTCACATCACCAGGGAAAAGCACGTTAGTCTGTTCCAAAGACTCCAAATCAAGCATCAGTGTCGAAATACTGAGCAAACTTGCTTTTACTAACTGGACGGGAACGGTCAGGTAAGCTTCAAAGCTGGAGTCTCCCGTGATGAGCAGGTAACCATTTGAAAGTTTCAGCGCCTGTTTGTAGCCGTCTTCGTCGGTAATTTGGGATATGTTCATCTTTTGGTCATTCCATTTACTTTGTGAATAAAGTTTAGCTCGCCTCCCGAGAGGATGTGCAGCGAACAAATCGCTCCAGCTTCGTTGCCATTCAAAATTTTCATCGGAAACAGGTTCAGGCTTCAACAGGCTGACAGTTACTAGCCAGCCTATGCGTGGTGCATTTTTCATACACTTGCTCACTGAGACCATTCTCAGCTCTCATTCCATTCATGACCACGCCTTCGTCCAAAAGGTCAGCGTCTTCGGTGATTCGGTCTCCTCTCCGATTTCCTTCCACACAAACGTCGCCTTTAACTCAGGGTGCTTCGCATAGCCCTGGCTGCGCCAGAACTCATCGAGCGGGCGATAAGCTGCGGGACGCCGTGGATGATCGGCGGGACGGTCCACGGCGCAGAAGGTGCTGAGTTTCATTCCGAGCGCTTGCACATGGGCCTCGCGACGGATGAAGAACGCTTTTCCGATGCCCTGGCCGCGATAGTCGGGCAGCAGGATGGATTCGCCGAAGTAGCAGATCGTCGAGAGATCGTAACCGGTCTGCACGAAGGCCGCCTGAAACTCCGGGCCTTCATCGAGCATCGGCAGGCAGGTGGTGGCACCGACGACACGATCATCATCGAAAGCCAGCACGACGAGGCTGTCCTTAGATTTGAGGTAGGTGCGAAGGTACTCGCGTTCGTAGTCGAGACTGCCGTCGTAGAGATACGGATACTCGCGAAACACGGCGATGCGCAACGCTCCGAGACCGTCGAGATGCGGTTCGAGTTCGGAGCCGTGGAAGTTTTGGAGACGCAGCATGAAGGATGTCGATCTTCAGATTTCTACAGGAGATAACGAAGTTAACGGAGACCGGATTGATGCAGAGTCAGAACTCTGTTTCCTCCGTTATCTGCTATTCCAATCATTCTGGGAAACATCAAGCGAACCGCTGTGCCATCTCACGAATCCGCTGCCGCATGTTCGGGGCCGTGGAAGTTTTGGAGACGGAGCATCGAGATGAGCAGAGTCCTGATTATAACAGGAGTTAACGGAGGCCGGATTGATGCAGAGTCAGTTCTCTGTTTCCTCCGTTATCTCCTGTTTCAATTCAAAAATGTTCCACCATCTCACGAATCTTCACGCGCATGTTCGCGAGGCCGTTCAAGCGCGTCGGTGACAGCATTTTGGTGAAACCGCAACCTTCCCAGACTTTTGGCTCAATGGCGGCGACTTCTTGCGGATCGGCATCGGTGTAAAGCTCGCAGAGCAGCGCGGCGAGGCCTTTGACCATGGGTGATTCGGCATCGCAGGCGAAATGGGTGCGGCCATTGACGAGTTCGCCATGCAGCCAAACGCGGGAAACACAGCCGGGGACAAGGTTGGCCTCGATCTTGTGCGCCTCAGCCAGTTTCATCGCCGCACCGCGTGACACGACGGCGTTCAGGCGCTCGTGCGGATCGTGGATGATGTTCAGGTCGTCGATGAGCGACTGCTGTTTCTCTGCCAGGCTCATTTCAGCTTTGCAAGACGGCCTTTGCTCCAAGTGAGACCGGTCTGGATGGCATCATCGTTGGCGATGGCGGCGGCGAGTTTTTCCCAAATGGCGACGGCGTTGGCAAAAGCGGCTTTGGCCTCGGTTTTTTTGCCGGCACCTTCGCTGGTGTGGCCCAGCGCACCGTAAAGCTGTGCAAGCTGACTGGACCACATGCGGCGCTCCGGCGTGAGTTTTTCCGTGACTGGCTGAGCGGCGATGAGAGCTTCGAGAGAATCCACCGCCTGCTTCGCGATCGGAATGGCGGCGGCAGTTTTACCGTTGTCAGCCATCAGTTCAGCATATTCACCGCGCAGCTTAGCGAGGAGAAAGCCGTAACGCGCATTGGTTTTGTCATCAGCGAGTATTTCATTCACCATCTCGATGGCATCCTGCTTTTTCTTGCTGGCCTCGATCGGATTGCCGGCATCACGAGCGAGTGAGGCAAGCGCGCCGTAGTTGCGTGCCAGCAAATACTTCACCTCAGCCCATTCAGGCAGCAGGCGGTTCAATTCGAGCAGGATGGGCAGCGCCTGACTGTGGGCCTCCTTCGCATCGGCACCGCTGAAATGACGACCGATAAGTTCCGCAAGTTCGGTGTAGGCCTCAGCGAGCAGCAATGCCTGATCCTGATTCCGCGGACTGCTGCCGAGCACGAGTTCGCCCATGGCTTTGACGGAATCGATCAGCGTGTTGAGCGCATCCTCGACCTTGCCCGCATCACGCTGGCTGATGCCCTTGGCGAACTTGGCACGGGCGAGGATGAATTTTTCATCATTGATGAGTTCATGACCGATGAGTTTCGGATCGAGGATCGTCGGCACGCGTGCCATCGCCTGCTCTGAATCAGCCACGTCGCCGTTGCGCAGAGTGCGCAGGCCGTATTCGAGCCACGCACGGGCACATTCGTTACGTGCGAGACGGTTTTTCGGATCAGCGGCCAATCCTTTGTCGAGATTCAAGGTGGCATCCTTCAGCAGCGCGAGCGAGTCCACATGACGTCCTTCGCGGCCGCGAATGTCGGACAGAAGTAGACTATAGCGACCCAGCCATTGCTGATAGAGCGCGATCTGAGCGCCTTCACCGCTGCCTTTGGCAATGAGTTCCGCCGCCTGCTCGCGCGCCTTCGTGAGATACGTCACCGCCTGGGTGCTGTTGCGCAGTTTGAGATGAAGCTGGCCGATGTTGCCATACGCGCGCAGTCGCTCGACACCGAGCGAGGGCGTCTGTTCCAGCACCGGCAGTCCACGCATGCAGTAAGCCAGCGCATCGTTGAGCTGCTCCTTCTGGAATTCCGCTTCCATCTCGTTGCCAGTTGGTGTTTGCAGCAGTTGCGTGAGGAACTGATCCACGGCGTTCTGTGAATTCTGCAAATTCTGATCCGCCACGGCCTTGGCGCTGCGCGAGATGTCACGCTCGCTTATCAGCGTGGCGATTCGACCATCGAGTGCGTCCGTTTGAATCTTGTGATTCGCGCTGATGTTGTCGATGGTCTTCTCTGCCTTCTGCGCCCGGCGCAATGTGACAAAGGCGTAGATAAAGCAGAAGACAAAGATGGTGAGCAACGATATGGCCGCCGTTTGCAGCGTGAGCACCTTCTTCGCCTGATTCTGGCGTTCACGTACCGTCTGCTCGCGTGATTCCTCGAGCAGGTAGTCGCTTTCGAGCAGCTCGAACTCGCGCACGACCTCGCGCATGTCAGCCCAGCGCGCGGCGGGATTCAGGTCTAGGGCACGCTCGATGATGTTGTGACGGCGCTCTTCCCATTTCGATTGCGCCGCTTGCGCC
>Ga0114966_10000316_pt1 | contig 46844 bp, 41 predicted proteins | sample M_130207_XF_Meta_FD_87029 | JGI IMG/M metagenome (GOLD analysis project Ga0114966, IMG submission 87029) | Freshwater microbial communities from Lake Montjoie, Canada to study carbon cycling - M_130207_XF_MetaG | ecosystem: Environmental > Aquatic > Freshwater > Lake | place: Lake Montjoie... | reverse complement strand
GACGAGGTGAAGGGGAGTTGTGGCGAGCGCGGCTTTATAGGGCACATCGGCGGTGACGACTTTATTTTTATCATGCCGCTCGAGCGGTTGCATGAGACGTGCCAAGGGATTGTTCGTCAGTTTGATCAACTCGTGCCGTTTCAGTATTCCGAGCACGATCGAAGCGCCGGACAGTTTGAAGGGAAGGATAGGCGTGGGCAGGCGTATCAAGTGCCACTGCTGACGGTGTCGATTGGAGTCGTCACCAACGAGCGGCGACACTTTTTGCACCCATCACAAGTCAGTGAGCTCGCGACAGAGATGAAGAGTTTTGCGAAGACGATCCCAGGCTCGGTGTTCATGGTGGACCGCCGCGGTGAAGGTCCGTTCGATGAGGGGGCGGTGAGCCGGGGAGTGAAGTCTGACGGAGGAGGTCAGTCGTGAACGTTGCGTGCCCGACGTGTCGGTCAATCTTTCGTGTTGATCCAGCCAAGGTCCCGCTCGGTGGCATTCGCGCCTCTTGCGCCAAGTGCCAGAGCGCGTTTGATGTGCCTGATACCGACGGGACGGACGTGTTGCCCCTGCGTGATGAGGGCAGCACGCTGACGACGGATCAGGCGCGATGGTCTGGTCACCCGCGGCCGTCTGCGAGTGAGGTCATGGTCGCCTCAGACCGGGCCGCCGCTCCCGACCCTGACTTTGCGACGTACGGGGCTATGCGCCCCGCGGTGCCGCCCACGCGGCGTAGCAGTAGTCCGGTGGCACCGTCAATACGCGAGGCTCCGGTGACCCTGGCTGTTGTGAGCACAACGACTCCGCCTCGATTGCCAGCGAGTACGGAGCGCGCCGTGAATCCATTTATGGCAAACGACCCGTCTGCGAAGGCAAAGCGGTTGGCGAGGGCGCTCGTGTCGGATATGACGACCTACCTCCCGGCAAAGCGCGAGGAAGGGTTGCGTGACGGGACGCTCAAGCAGCTCTTCCGCGAGGAGATCAAAAAGAGCTATGGCGAGTATGTGGGGCAGGTGGGCGAGCCGATGGCGCAGTCCACGACCTACTTTCAGGACGCGTTGAACGAGATATTGGCGGCGGGAACGTCAATTTTCTAGGACCGCTCCCGACCGTCGCCTGCGACCGTCCTCTGGGGCCGTGAACATTGGGCGTGTGGGAGACGTGGCCGGAATTCCTCTCAGGATTTGCCGGTTCCCACACTGTATCTAAGTGCTGTTACCTGCTACATTTCGGGTGTATCCGCGAGCCGTTCACCGAGTGGCGGGGAACGGCTCGACTCTTACCCGAAAAGTGCAGAATGGCTGACGCCGAACGCACGAAATCCCTCAAGCACGACGAGTCTCGACTCGCCGAGCTGCGGAGGTTTCTTTGACCTGGATGGCAAGCGGGCGGCGCTGAATAGCGCCGAGGCCGAAATGGCCGGCGGTGACTTCTGGAATAATCAAGATCGGGCGAAGGTCGTGGTCTCGAGCGTTAAAGCGCTTAAGGCGTGGATTGAGCCCTTCGATCGGTTGTGGAGCCGGATTGAGAGCGCGCAGGAGATGGATGCGTTGCTCGAGGGCGACCCAGACGCTGAGATGATTGCCGAGCTGGAGCGCGAGACGGTCGCGATTCGCGAGGAAGTCGACGGTTTCAAGGTGAAGTCGCTGCTGCAGGCCCCGGACGACTGGCGCGACGCGCAGATTGAAATCGCGGCCGGTGCTGGCGGCACTGAGGCGCAGGACTGGGCGCAGATGCTCATGCGGATGTACACGCGGTGGGCTGAGCGTCGCGGCTTCTCGGTCGAGATACTAGATATCAGCGAGGGGGAAGAGGCCGGAATCAAAGGCGCGTCGCTCGAGATTAAGGGGCTCTATGCGTATGGGTTCCTTCGTCCCGAGGCCGGTGTGCATCGCTTGGTGCGGATCTCGCCCTTTGACTCCCAAGCCCGTCGGCATACGAGCTTTGCGTCGATTTTCATCTATCCTGTGGTGGATAACGAGATCAACATCGAGATCCGCGAAGAAGACATCAAGATGGACGTGTACCGTGCCTCAGGCGCGGGTGGACAGCATGTCAACAAGACGAGTTCGGCGGTGCGCCTCACGCATATCCCCTCAGGGATCATCGTGACCTGTCAGCAGCAGCGCAGTCAGGGAAAAAATCGCGCGACCGCGATGAAGCAGCTGAAGAACAAGCTGTACCAGAAGGAGTTGGAAAAGCAGCAGGCGGTGAAGGCCAAGCTGGATGCGACGAAGCAGGACGTATCGTTCGGCAGCCAGATTCGCAGCTATGTCTTCCAGCCGTATACGATGGTGAACGATCATCGCACGGAGTTGAAGATCAGCGATGTGCAGAAGGTGATGGACGGCGCAATTGATCCGTTCATTGAGGAGTACCTCAAGCAGTTCGGCGCAGCGACCCCCGGAGGGCACTCGTGAGCGAGGAACAGAAGTCCGACCAGCGGGACGACCTAAATTTCGTGATGAAGGCGCGACGCGATAAGCTCGACGCCCTCGTCGCGCGTGGCGTACCGCCGTTCGCCTACGGCTTTGATCGGTCGCATCAAGCGGCGCAGGCCGTGACGCTTCTTCCCGAGGGGCAGGAGGATGGGGAGACGGTGCGCGTTGCCGGACGGATTGTCGCGTGGCGCGGTCATGGCAAAACCATCTTCGCGCATCTCGCCGATTCCACGGGCCGTATCCAGCTCTACTTCAAGAAAGATATTCTGGGCGACGATCAGTTCAGCGTGCTCGAGCTGTTCGACCTTGGCGATCATATCGGTGTGAGTGGTCCGCTCTTCCGCACGCGCACGGGTGAAGTGACTGTGCGCGTTGAGTCCGTGGAGATGCTGGCAAAGGCGCTCCGGCCATTGCCGTTCGGGAAGGAAGAGATGGTCGATGGCAAGTTGGTGCGACATTCCGCGTTCAGCGACGGCGAGATGCGGTCGCGGCAGCGTTACGCGGACCTGGCGGTGCATCCGGAGGTGCGCGCGCTCTTTGCCGCCCGTTCGCGGATGACCTCGGCGATTCGCACCTTCCTCGATGGCCGTGATTTTCTCGAGGTCGAGACCCCCGTGCTGCAGCCGTTGTATGGCGGCGCCGCGGCCAAGCCGTTCATCACGCATCACAATGCGCTCGACATGCCGCTCTACCTGCGGATCGCAGACGAGCTGTACCTCAAGCGCCTTGTGGTTGGCGGTTTCGATCGCGTGTACGAGATCGGCCACGACTTCCGGAACGAGGGGATCGATCGTACGCACAATCCCGAGTTCACGATGTTGGAGTTTTATCAGGCCTACGCTGACTATTCCGAGATGATGGATGTTGTCGAGTCGCTGCTGATTGCGGCGGCGACGGCGGTGCGCACCGCGCTCGGTGGAACGGATGTCGGCGCCGACGCGCCGGCGCGCGACGAAGCAGTGTTCGCCGGCCCGTTCCCGCGCGTCGAATGGGTGCCGGCGCTGAGTGCGGGAGTCGGCGTGCCGAATGTCATGGCGCTCGACCACGGGCAGTTGATCAAGGCGGCGGAGCAGATCAACGTGCCGAAGGCGAACACGCTGTCGCGTCCGAAGTTGTTAGATGAACTCTTTCAGCATCACGTGGAGTCGAAGATTGATCGTCCGACGTTCGTGATTGATTACCCGCTGGAGCTCTCGCCGTTGGCGAAGCCGAAGCGTGGGAACTCGGAGTTGACAGAGCGGTTCGAGCTGTTCGCGAAGGGCAAGGAAATGGCGAACGCGTTTTCGGAGCTCAATGATCCGATCGATCAGCGTGGGCGCTTTGATGCGCAGGCTGCCTTGCGCGCGGCCGGGGATGAAGAGGCGACCGGCGTGGACGAGGATTATCTGCGCGCGATGGAATACGGCATGCCGCCGATGGGCGGGGTGGGGATCGGGCTCGACCGTCTGTTTATGTACCTGACGGCAACGGCCCACATTCGTGATGCGATCCTTTTCCCGACAATGCGTCCCGAGAGTTTCTGATGTCGCGACTGGAGCTTGCGATCGCTATGCGCTATCTGCGCAGCCGACGCGGCTCGCGGTTGTTGTCGTTCATTACCGTCATCGCCATCGGCGGGCTGATGGTGGGCGTTGGCGCGCTGATTGTCATCATGGGCGTCATGAATGGTCTGCAGTACGATTTGCGTGAAAAAATCCTTGTGGGGAGCCCGGACGTCCGCGTCCTGGGCTACGGCGACGATCTTCGCATTCAACCGTGGAAGCAGTTGGTGGACAGCGTGCGCATGGAGAAGGGTGTCGCTGCGGCGTCGCCCTTCGTCCTGACGCAGGGACTGATGCGCGCGTCGTCGAACTACCAAGAAGCGGTGTCAATTTCTGGTATCGTGCCGCAGGGCGACACGATGGCTATGGGGCTGGTGCAGGGGAAACGAGGTGGAATCTCTGCTGGGCCGGTGACGTCGATCCGGCAGCATGCGACAACCGGCGATTTCCGATTTGCCACCTCCGACGGCAAGCGCCGTGGGGCTGTGCTCGGCAAGCTGCTCGCCGAGCGTCTCCATGTGTCGATTGGCTCAAAGCTTACGGCGATGACCTCTGCCGGCGTTGCGCAGAATCCAATCACGGGCGGGTATTATCCGCGCCTCTTCGATCTTGAGGTGACGGGAACATTCGACACCGGGCTGTACGAGTACGACAACTCGTACGTGTTTGTCGACATCGCCCAGGCGCGTGAGTTGGCTGGATTGGGAAGCGCGGTGACTGGGATTGAGGTCAGGACGCTGGACCGCACATTGGCATCAGCGGTGGCAACGCGCCTTGAGCAGCGACTGGGTTTTCCGTACCGGACCGTGACGTGGGAAGCGCAGAACTCCTCGCTCTTTCGCGCACTCAAGCTTGAGAAAGCCGGGATGGGGCTGATCTTGATGCTGATCATCACCGTGGCCGCGCTCAACATTGTGAGTACGCTGACGATGGTCGTACGCGACAAGACGCGCGAGGTGGGAATCCTGAAGGCGATGGGGCTCAAGTCCGGTTCCGTGCTCCGGATTTTCCTGGTGCAGGGGTTGGTGATTGGGGTCGTGGGCACGGGGCTGGGACTCCTGCTGGGCGGGGCCGTTGGCATCGGGCTCGATCGGTATCACCTGATTGCGCTCGACCCGACGATCTACTTTATCGATCATCTCCCGGTGCGGATGCAGGCGCTTGACGTGGCGCTGATTAGCCTGCTGGGCGTTGCGGTCGCGAGCCTTGCCACGGTGTATCCGGCACTGCAGGCGTCGCGGCTGTATCCGCTCGAAGCGATCCGCAGCGAATGAGCGACGGCCAATGAGCGACGGCGTGGAGATGCAGCAGCCGATTCTCGCCGCCACTGACGTGGTGAAAACCTTCCGTGGCGGGGACGGTTCGGAGGTGCGTGTGCTCAATGGCGTGACGCTCAGCGTGGCGCGCGGTGAGATGATCGCAATCGTCGGAGCGAGTGGAGCCGGCAAGAGTACGCTTCTGCACGTGCTCGGAGCGCTGGAACGTCCGACGGATGGAATCGTTTGTATTAGTGGGGAGTCGGTCTCGGCGCTGTCGGACGAGGCGCTCGGCGAGCTCCGTAACCGGCAGATCGGTTTCGTGTTCCAGTTCCACCATTTGCTCAAGGAGTTCTCCGCGTTGGAGAATGTGATGATGCCCATGCGAATCGCGAATCGCCCGTTGGGCGAGGCGCGCTCGCGCGCTGAGGGGCTTCTCGAGCGCGTGGGACTGTCGCATCGGTTGCACCATCGACCGTCAGAGCTGTCCGGGGGAGAGCAGCAGCGCACGGCGGTTGCCAGGGCGCTGGCGATGTCCCCGGCGCTTCTGCTGGCTGACGAACCGTCGGGAAACCTTGACCATCACAACGCTGAGGCGTTGCACGCACTGTTTGGAGAGCTGGCGAGCGAACTCGCACTCGGGTTGGTGGTCGTCACGCATAACCGGGCACTCGCATCGCGTGCTGGTCGGATCCTGCTGTTGGAAGACGGGCATTTGAGCGATACTTCGGGCAACATGGGAGCCGTCTGATGCTGTGTCAGCAGTGCAAGGAACTCGACGCCGTCTTGAATCTGACGCACCTCGTCGGTGAGGCGGTGCAGCAGGTGCATCTGTGTGAGAAGTGCGCTGCGGAGCGCGGACTGCCGACCACGATCGCGATGCCCAAGCCGACGGCAATCGGTGACTTCTTGTCGTCCGTTCAGAATCAAGTGTCGGCGATGCCCGGCGACGCGGCGCGCTGTGCGTATTGCGGCACCTCGTTGCGTGATTTTCGTGCGAGCGGTCGATTGGGGTGCGCCCAGTGCTACGGAGCGTTTGAGCAGAGTCTCCGCGACCTGCTCCGTCGCGTGCAGGGCAATGTGAAGCATATGGGGCGCCAGTACGACGCACCCACCGGAGAGGTCATGACGCAGGATGCCGCGCTGAGCCATTTGCGGCAGCAGCTGAACGACGCGATCTCGCGCGAAGAGTTTGAGAGTGCAGCCTCACTGCGCGACCAGATCCGGACACTCGAGTGACCCTCGATCTCTCACTCCTTCCCGACGGCGGGGTGCCGTGGCTCGCCGCGAGCGGAGATCATGCGGACGTTGTGCTGTCATCCCGAATTCGATTTGCCCGAAATGTGGCGGGCTACGCCTTTACCGCGCGCGCGCGCGATGGCGAACGCCTTCGGCTGCTGGCGCAGGTTCGGGATGCCCTCCCGCAGGTTCCCAGCCTCGGTGGGGCTGCGGTGCTACGCATGGATGAGATGAATCTTACGGAACGTCAGCTGCTGCACGAGCGGCATTTGGTGAGCAAGGAGTTAGCCGGATTGGACGGCGCAAATGAGGTAAAGAGCGCGGCGGCGGTTCTGGTGTCGCACGAGGCCGGTGTGATGGTCAACGAAGAAGACCATCTGCGTCTCCAGTCGTTCCGATCAGGGTTCGACCTCGAGGGGGCATTTCGCACGGCGACGCGCTTGGACCGCGACCTCGGGGCAATCCTGCCCTATGCGTTTCATCCGGAATTCGGGTTTTTGACATCGTGCCCGACGAACACAGGGACCGGGATGCGGGCGTCGGTCCTGATCCACCTGCCTGGCCTTGTGTTGACCCAGGAAATCAGCAAGGTGCTGCAGGGGCTTCAGCAGATGGGGCTGACCTATCGCGGGCTCTACGGCGAGGGGAGCGAGGTCATCGGGAACTTCTTCCAGATCTCGAACCAAACGACACTGGGGCGGTCCGAGGACGAGTTAGTGGAGCATCTGGCACGGGTGGTCCTGCGGGTGGTGGAACAGGAGACGCAGGCGCGCCGTGTCCTGCTTCGGGATGCCGGTTATATTATTGAGGACAAGCTATGGCGCGCCTACGGGACGCTGCGGCACGCTCGCAGTTTGCCCGCGGACGAGGCCATGAACTTGCTAAGCGGTGTACGGCTGGCGGTAGGCCTGCAACTGATCGCGGGGCTCAGTGTATATACTCTCAACAAGCTCCTGATTTTTAGCCAGTCGGCGCACCTCGCCCATGCTGCTGGGCGAACGCTGACGGAGAGCGAGGCCAATCTGGCACGTGCGAAGTACGTGCGACGGGTGCTCGCGGACGAGACCGGACCGGCAGGCGCAGTCGCATGACCGGTTCCAACGGAGTGGGGATACGATGAACGGCTACAACTTCACGGAGCGCGTCCGGAAGGTCTTGGCCATGGCCCGCGAGGAAGCGGCACGCCTGCATCACGAATACGTCGGGACCGAGCATATCCTGCTCGGGCTGATTCGTGAGGGGGAAGGCGTTGCGGCGGCGGTCCTCCAAAACCTGAATGTCGACCTCGAGGATATCCAGACCAAGATCGAGGAGACGGTCAAACGGGGAAAGGCGGCGCAGGCCACGGGCCCCGACCTCCCGTACACGTCGCGTGCGAAGAAGGTACTCGAGCTTGCGATGGGCGAAGCCCGCGAGCTGAACCACAGCTATGTGGGGACCGAGCACCTCCTCTTGGGGCTCCTGCGCGAGGAGAAGGGGATTGCCGCGCAAGCGCTCACCGACTGTGGGGTGAACCTGGATGCCGCGCGCACCGAGACGTTGCGCTTGCTTGGCACCGAGATGCCGCAGGGCGGCGCTCCCGGGACCTCGGGCGCCTCGGCGCCAGGCTCGGCCACGCCGACGCCGGCGAAGGGGGACAAGAAGTCCAAGACGCCAGCGCTCGATCACTTTTGTCGTGATCTGACGACGCTCGCGTCCGAGGGGCAGCTCGATCCGACCATCGGCCGCGCGAAAGAAATCGAGCGCGTCATGGAAGTGTTGACACGCCGCAAGAAGAACAACCCCGTGCTCATTGGCGAGCCCGGGGTGGGCAAGACCGCCATCGTGGAAGGATTGGCGCAGTTGATTGCGAATGGGAACTGCCCAGACTCGCTCCGCGACAACCGCGTGCTGTCGTTGGACATGGCGGCGGTGATTGCTGGCACGAAATACCGCGGCCAGTTCGAGGAGCGGCTGAAGGCGGTCATGAATGAGATCGCGCAGAACAAAAATGTGATTCTGTTCATCGACGAGCTGCACACGCTGGTCGGCGCGGGTGCAGCCGAGGGCGCGATCGACGCGAGCAACATGCTCAAGCCGGCGCTTGCGCGCGGCGAGTTGCAGTGCGTGGGAGCCTCGACGCTGAACGAGTACCGTAAGTACATCGAAAAGGACGGCGCGTTGGAGCGTCGATTTCAGACGGTTGTGGTTGAGCCGCCTTCGGTTGACGAGACCGTCGAGATTCTCAAGGGATTGCGGCAGAAGTACGAGGATCATCACCGCGTAACGATTCCTGACGAGACATTGGTGATCGCGAGTAAGCTGTCCGAGCGTTACATCACGGACCGCTTCCTCCCGGACAAGGCGATCGATGTGATTGACGAGGCGGGCGCTCGCGCGCGCTTGGGGGCACAGGTGCCGCCGCCCGAGGTGTCGGAACTGAAGGTGAAGCTGGAGCAGTTGATTGCCGAGAAAGACGCGGCAATCCGTGGCCAGAACTTTGAGCAGGCCGCAGCGCTACGCGATACTGAGCGTGAGCTGCAGGGCGAGATTCGCACTCGGCAGGACGAGTGGGAAAAGAAGCGTCAGTCGTTCCGCCCGGTTTTAGGAGAGGAAGAGATTTCCTTTATTGTGAGTCGCTGGACGGGTATTCCGCTGACGCGACTCCAGGAAGCGGAGACGGCGCGCCTGTTGCGCATGGAAGAGGAACTGCACAAGCAGGTCGTGGCGCAGGAAGAGGCGATCAAGGCGATTGCGCGATCGATCCGTCGCAGTCGCGCGGGGTTGAAGGACCCCAAGCGTCCGATCGGCTCGTTCATTTTCTGCGGACCGACTGGCGTGGGCAAGACCGAGCTGGCGCGGGCGCTGGCGAAGTTCCTGTTCGCGGATGAGTCAGCACTGATCCGCGTCGACATGAGCGAGTACATGGAGAAGTTCTCGGTCTCGCGCCTGATTGGTGCTCCGCCAGGCTACGTGGGCTACGAAGATTCCGGGACGCTCACGAAGGCGATCCGCCGTAAGCCGTATAGCGTGGTCCTGCTGGACGAGATTGAGAAGGCGCATCCTGATGTGTTTAACATCCTGCTGCAGGTGCTGGATGAGGGACATCTCACGGACAACTACGGCCGCGTGATCGACTTCAAGAACACCGTCGTGATTATGACGTCCAACGTGGGCGCCAAGGATATCACCAAGAGCCGGACCCTTGGGTTCGGCTCGACGGACGCGGCGGGGAGCTTTGACCGGATGGCGGAGAAGGTCCGCGAAGAGCTCCAGCATGTGTTCAACCCTGAGTTTCTGAATCGCCTCGATGATGTGATTGTGTTCCATCCGCTTTCGAAGGATCACATTGCGCAGATTGTGGGCATTCTGCTCACGGATGTTCAGAAGCGGTTGGGAGACGAGGAGTTGTCGCTCAAGTTGACGGCAGGGGCGACGGAGTTCCTGGTGAAGCATGGGTTCGACCCGGCGTATGGCGCGCGACCGTTGAAGCGCGCCATCCAGAAATGGATTGAGGACCCGCTGTCGGAGAAAATCCTGCTGGCGGAGTTCTCAAAGGGCGACGAGATCGATGTTGACGTAACGGCTGATGGCTCGAAGCTTGATTTTCGGGTGCCCGCGAGCAGCCCGAAGGCCTGAGGCTCAGGGCGCCCTGGGGGCTGCGGAAGTGCTGCCTGCCCGGGAGTCCTAAAGAACTGGAACTTGTGGGGCTGAAAGGGGTTACACCCTTTCGGCCCCTCATGGTATATTTCTGAGCTTATGCGCAAACTTTTGTTGATTGCCTTGGTCCTGTGTGGGGCCCGGGCGCCGTTGCGGGCGCAGGACGACGTTGGCCGGTGTGCGACCCCTGATTCGGTGGTCGTTGCCGGCAATAAGCGCGTCCCGTCTGCGACCGTGTTGCTCGATGCGGGCATCGCGACAGGAACGGCACTGAACGCGCCGTCGATTCAGCGCGCCATGCGCAACATTTTTACGGGTGGCCAGTTCGATGACGTGCGCATTGAGTGCAAGGTCCTCAGCACGCCCCAGACGGCGTACTTGCAGATCACTGTGGTGGAGCGCCCGCTGCTGGATTTTGTGGATGTCTCCGGGATTGCTGCTGTTTCGTCGAAGGACGTGAAGGATAAGGTCGAGCTGTTGATTGGCCGCCCCGTGGATCCTGCGCTGGTTGCCCGCGCGATCCAGCGGATGGATTCCGTCTACCAGGCGAACGGCTACTACCTGGCGCGCATTAAGGCAGACACGACGGTCGTCGCGGACAACCACATCACGATTCAATTCAAGATCGATGAGGGGCGTCGGTTGAGCATCAGCGGCGTCAAGGTTACCGGCAACACGAAGGTGCCGGCGGCGGAGATTGTCTCGTCGCTCAAGACGAAGCCAGAGGGCTTTTGGTGGTGGCGCGGCGGCGAGTTTGATGCTGATAAGTACGCCCAAGATCTTGGCGATTCGCTTCCGAATCTCTTTGCCCGCAAGGGGTTCATTGACTTCCAGCTGCTGAAGGACACGCTGGTCGTCGACCGCGAGCGCGGGAAGGCAATGGTCGAGATCACGGTGGACGAAGGCAAGCAGTACAAGGTTGGAACCTTTGAGGTGACCGGGAACAAGCGGTTCAACTCAGAAGACATCAACCGGTTTTATCCGTTTACGAACGCGACGCCGACGCTCCAGCAGCGTCTGAGCAACTTGGTGCGCCGCAAGCCGATGAACACCGGAATGTTCGATAAGTCCGTTTGGGACGAAGCGACGCAGAAGGTGCGCACGGCGTATTACAACGAAGGCTATCTCTATGCGCAGGTGCGACCGGTCATGGATCGCGCGTCCGGTGATTCGGGACGCGTGACGTTGCGTTGGGACATCCAAGAAGGATCGCCGGCCATTATCAATCGGATTGATGTTGTGGGGAACGACTACACCCACGAGAACTGTATCCGGGACCAGCTCGTCCTGATTCCGGGCGATGTCTTCAGCCAAGACCGATTGCTCCGCAGTTATCAGAGCATTGGGAACTTGGGCTTCTTTGACACGCCATTGGCGTTTCCGGAGACGCGCCCCGCGAACGACCAAGGCGACGTCGATATTATTTTCCACGTGAAGGAGAAGCGCACGGGCAACGTGAGCTTCGGCGCCTCGATGGGACAGGGCACGGGCCTCGGCGGCTTTATCGGACTCGATCAGCCCAACCTATTCGGTAAGTGCAAGAAGGGGTCGCTGAACTGGCAGTACGGGCGCTACATCAACGATTTCCAGCTGTCCTACACCGACCCTGCTATTCAGCAGTCGCGCCTCGCCGGCACCGTTACGGCGTACCACTCGCAGTCGCGGTACACGATTGCTGACCTCGGGCAGACGACGCGGACCGGCGGCTCTGTGCGCATGGCATTGCCGTTCTTCAACTCTCGAGTCACCCGCATCGGTGTGTCGTACGGGCTCGAAGCGGTGCGATTCTCAAGCGATGGCTTTGTCGGAACGATCACGACGAACAACTGCTCGGGCTGTCTGCGGTCCACGCTGAGTCTCGACATGACACGCGACACCCGCTCGGAGGTGCCATTTCCATCAGAGGGCACGTTGTCGAGCGTGACCACGGCATTCAACGGCGGCATTCTGGGCGGCACCGCGAGCTTCCAGCGCATTACGACGGAGTTCAGGTCGTTTACGACCTTGATGCGGATTGGCGGTGACAAGCCCGGGTCGCAGCCGCTGAAGATCGTTGCGGGCTTGTCGCAGCGAAATGGTTTCGTGTTTGGCAACGCCGGGCCGTTCTTCTCAAACCAAGAGTTTGCGCTCGGCGGCGTGCAGTACGGTGAGCCGTTGCGCGGATATCCGGAGTTCTCCGTGACGCCGCTCGGCTATAATCCGTCTACTGGTACGAACAACGCGGTCCGTCAGTCGTTTGGGAATGCGTTTTTTACGGCGACGGCTGAGGTTGGCCTCCGCGTGTCGTCGCAGTTCTATGCGGATATTTTCTACGAAGCTGGAAATGTTTGGCAGAATCCGCGGGACTACAATCCGTCCCGCCTGTTCCGAAGCTTCGGTATTGGAGCTTCCGTTATCTCCCCGCTTGGCCCACTCGGGCTAGACTGGGCGTACGGCTTCGACCGGGTCGATGCGAATGGCCTGCCCGATCCGAAATGGCAGATTCACTTCAAGCTGGGCCAGTTCTTCAACTAATGGGAGTTTCCATGTCTTACCTTGCCCGGGCGCGCAACGCCGCCATCCTCCTTGCGCTGGCCGCTGCGGCGCCGCTGAGCGCTCAGACTGCTCCGCTCAAGATTGCGTACGTCAACACGCGGAATATCCTCGAGTCGGCTCCTGGCCGTCCGGATGCCGAAGCGCAGCTTCAGAAAGAAGCCACGCTGATGCAGGATAAGGCGAAGAAGATGAGCGATTCGCTACAGGCCGCGATCGATGAGTATAAGAAGGTGATGCCGACCCTGACGCAGGCGCAGCGCGATGCGCGCGAGAAGACGCTCGGGCAGCGCCAAGCCGATATGCAGCAGCGCGCGCAGGAGATGGAGACGTCGATGCAGGGGCGTCAGAACGAACTCATGGCCCCGATCCTCGACCAGATCAAGCTGGTCTTGGAGGATGTGCGCGTTGAGGGGAGCTACACGTTCCTGTTCGACGTGGCGAACGCGTCGGGAATCGTGGCGGCGGACAAGAATCTCGACATCTCGGATCGTGTGATTGCGAAGCTGCGCACGATGCCGTCGCCGAAGGCTGCAGACGCGAAAAAGGATGCGAAGGACGTCAAGAAGCCTGACGACAAGAAGCCGGACGATAAGAAGCCGGTTCCGGCGCCCGCCGGCGTCAAGAAGCCCGCGAACTAAGCGCGATCGGGCGCCGGCGCTCGGGCTCCGCGGGAATCGACTCCGCATGACGGCCCGTCCCGCACCCACAATGACCGCCGCAGCAATCGCTGCGGCGGTCGGTGGCGTCGTGGCAGGGGACGCCGAGCGAATGGTGTCGGGGATTGCGCCGTTAGACCGGGCGACTGAGCGGCACGTCTCGTTTTTTGCAAAGGGTGGCTACGGGGCGCTCTTCGAGCTGAGTAACGCCGGCGTTGTGCTGGTTTCCCCTGCGTTGGCCGAAGCGGCGGGGAAGTGCACGAGCCGCGTCGTGGTGGAGAATCCACACGAAGCAATGCTCGCACTGCTTCCGATATTCTACCCTGAGCCTGATTTTGTTCCCGGGGTGCATCCCGCGGCGGTGGTGGATTCGTCGGCACGCGTGGCTGCAGGCGCGCGCGTGGATGCGTTCTGCGTGATTGGTGCAGGGGTGAGCGTGGCCGATGGAGCGTGGATTGGCGCGGGCTCGGTCGTGGGTGATGGCGTCACCGTTGGTGCGCGGACACGGCTGTACCCACAGGTGACGCTCTACGCGGGCAGCGTCATTGGGGAGCGCGTGGTTCTGCACAGCGGAACCCGCATCGGGAGCGACGGTTTCGGGTATGTGTTCCAGGACGGCGCGCATCAGAAGATCTCGCATGTTGGTCGCTGTGTGATCGGGGACGACGTCGAGATCGGCGCGAACTGTGCCGTTGATCGCGGCAGTATTGACGACACGGTGATTGGCGCTGGGTCGAAGCTCGATAATCTCGTGCATATCGGGCACAATGTGCGCATCGGGCGGCTCTGTCTGTTTATGGCGCAGGTGGGTATCGCCGGGAGCACGCATATTGGCGATGGCGTCATCTTCGCTGGCCAGTCGGGTGCGACGGGACATCTGGAGATTGGGAGTGGCGCTCGGATGGCTGCGCGCACGGCGGTCTTTCGTGATGTGCCGGCCGGGGAGACCTGGTCTGGAACGCCCGCTCGTCCGCACCGCGAGGAGCTGCGCAAGGATGCGGCGCTGCACCGTCTGGCAGCTCGCCTTAAAGAGATCGAGGCGCTGCTCGATGCAGCGAAGAAGGTCCCATGAGCCGGCGGACCGTTGCGAACCGGATGGAGCTGGACGGCGTGGGGCTGCATCTTGGGCGTCCCTGCCGGCTCGCGTTCGTCCCGGCGGCGCCGGATTCGGGCATTCGCTTTCGTCGCGTCGATCTTGAGGGTAAGCCAGAGACCCCCGCACTCGTTGAGCATGCGATCGAGAGCGAGCGGCGAACCCAGCTCGGCGAGGGAGAGCGGGCACTGCATACGGTCGAGCATGTGTTGGCGGCAATCGTGGGTGCGGAACTCGATGACGTGATGATCGAGATGGATGCAGCCGAGCCGCCGATTCTTGATGGCAGCGCGATGCCGTTTCTCGACGCCCTCATGAAGGCCGGCGCTCGCGAACAGCGCGGTGAGGTGCTGGATATTCGGCTCCACAATACCCTGCGCGTAGAATCAGGGGAGAGCGTGTACCTGGTGGAGCCTGCGAACGCGTTGCAGATCGACGTGATGATCGATTTTCCACACCCGTTGGTCGGCCAACAGCAGGGATCGTGGAAGGTCACGCCGGCGGTGTTTGCAAAGGAACTCGCCGGCGCACGAACCTTTGGATTTTTCCATGAGGTTGAAGCGCTACGGGCCAAGGGACTCATTCAGGGCGCGAGCACCGACAATGCCTTGGCACTCGATGCCGACGGCATTGTGGGGAATACGCTCCGCTGGCCCGATGAGTTCGTGCGCCACAAGGCATTAGACGTCGTCGGTGACCTTGCGCTGGCCGGACGGCGAGTGCGAGGCAAGATTTCTGCAGTGAAACCGAGTCACCGAGGCACGGTGGCACTGGTGCGTGAAATGCTGGCGCAGAGTCGCCGGGAGGGGCAATTGGAGAATCGGGTCATCGAAGCCGAAGAACTCATGAAGATCCTGCCGCACCGTTATCCGTTTCTGCTGGTAGACCGGATCCTGCAGATTGAGGAAGGGAAACGGATTGTCGGCATCAAGAACGTCACCATCAATGAACCCTTCTTCCAGGGACATTTCCCAGGGCACCCGATCATGCCGGGAGTGCTGATTGTGGAGGCGATGGCGCAGGTCTCGTGCCCATTGCTGATGGGAACGGTAAGCGACCACACGAACAAGGTCGTGTACTTCATGTCGCTGGACAAAGTGAAATTCCGGAAGCCGGTACGGCCTGGGGATACACTGCGTTTTGAGCTCGAGATGACACAGGTTCGCGGCCGGATTTGCCGTATGTATGGAGTGGCGAAGGTGGATGGCGAGGTTGTGTGCGAGGCCGAGATGGCCGCTATCGTCCGCGACCGATGAGTCCGCGCATCCATGCGACGGCGATTATCGATCCGTCGGCACAACTGGCATCCGATGTTGAGGTTGGCCCGTGGGCGTTGATCGGGCCGAACTGCATCGTTGGAGCGGGCGGCGTCATCCAGTCGCGTGCGACGCTCGAAGAGAACGTGATTCTCGGTCAGCAGGTGACCGTCGGCATTGGTTCAATTCTTGGAGGCAAGCCGCAGGACCTGAAGTTCGCCGGCGAACGGACGACCGTTGAGATCGGCGACTTCACGACTATCCGTGAGTATGCAACGATTAACCGCGGGACATCGCAGTCGATGCGCACGACGGTGGGGAAGCACTGTTTCCTCATGGCGTACACGCACCTCGCGCACGATTGTCATGTGGGCGATCACGTGATTATCAGCAACGGCTCGCAGCTTGCCGGACATGTGACGGTCGAGGATTGGGTGATTATTTCTGGGCTCTGTGCGGTGCATCAGTTTGCAAAGATTGGGCGCCATGCATTTATTGGCGGGGCGTCGCGAATTTCGAAGGACATTCCGCCGTTCGTGCGGGCAGTCGGGAACCCAATCAAGCTCTACGGCTTGAACAGCGTTGGACTGCAGCGCCGCGGATTCAAAGAAGAAGTCATTGCGGAGATTAAGAAATCGTACCGGATATTCTTCAACTCGGACAAGAATGTGAGTCAGGCGATGGAGCAGGCGCGCGCCGAACTGCATCCGTACGAAGAGATCCAGCAGATTATCGCGTTTGTCGAGGCCAGCGGCCGTGGAGTAACGACATGAGTGTCGGGCCATTGCGGGTTGGTGTGATTGGCACGGGAAGCCTCGGCTATCATCATGCCCGGCTCCTGCGCGAGGTTCGCGGCGCAAGTTTTCGCGGGTTCTTTGAGTCGAACACGGATCGGGCGGGCACGGTCTCCCGTGAGCTCGGGATTCGGGCGTTCCCGACAATGGAGTCGCTACTCGCTGAGATTGACATCGTCTCCATTGCGGTGCCGACCAGTTTCCACCACGTGGTGGCGAAGGCGGCACTCGAAGCTGGGAAGCACGTGTTGATTGAGAAGCCGATCACGACTACGATCGAGGAAGCGGACGAACTGCTAGCCATCGCCGAGCGCACGGGCGCACTTGTGCAAATCGGGCATATCGAGCGATTTAATCGGGCGATTCGGGCGGCTCTGCCGCACGTGAAAGATCCTCTTTTTATTGACAGTGACCGCCTTGCGCCGTTCAATCCGCGCGGGTCTGACGTGGCGGTGGTGCTAGATCTCATGATCCACGACATCGATTTGCTGTTGACGCTGACCGGCGCCAAGGTGAAGGACGTGTCTGCGGTTGGGATTCCGGTACTGACGCCATCGGTGGACATTGCGAATGCGCGTATCACGTTTGAGACCGGGACCGTCGCAACCATTACGGCGAGCCGCGTCTCGAAGGATCGGATGCGCAAGCTGCGCATCTTCCAGCGGAACGGGTATCTCTCGCTTGATCTCGCCGCGGGCACTGGGGAGATGTACCGCATGCGCGACGACGTCGATCTCGCGACGCTTGTGAAGGCCGCGCAGCCGCTTGAGGCTTTTGTTGAGCGCGTGCCGATTGACGCGCCTGAGGGCGAGCCGCTGCGGCTTGAGCTTGAAAGTTTTATCGCGGCCTGTCGCGGGGAAATACCGGTGGCGGTTTCCGGTCAGGACGGGCGCGATGCGCTCGCGGTCGCGCTCCGGATCATCGAGGACATTCGGCGAACATTGCCCGCCGCGGCATTGGCCGGTCCGTTGGGTGCGTGAAATCCTGATCCTCGCGGGGGAAGCGTCGGGCGACTTGCACGGCGCCAAACTCGCGGAACGGCTGCGTATTATGCGGCCGGACCTTTCGCTCGCCGGCACGGGAGGTGAGCGAATGGAGCAGGCAGGTGTGCGCATGCTTGCGAAGCCGGAGGGGGTTGTCGGCTTTGTGGAGGTCATCCGCCATCTTCCATGGCATTGGCGCTTGCTGAAGCTGCTGCGCGCCCGTTTCGCGACCGGGAATGTCGCGCTCGTGATCTTGATTGACTATCCCGGGTTTAACATGCGCGTGGCAGCTGCCGCGAAAGCAGCCGGGATTCCAGTGCTCTACTACATCACGCCGCAGGTCTGGGCATGGAAGGCTGGGCGGCTGAAGACGATGGCCGAGGTGATTGTGCGCGCCGCCGTGATTTTGCCGTTTGAGGAGGAGTTGTTGCGAGCGCACGGGATTGACGCAACGTTCGTTGGTCATCCGTTGCTGGATCGAGCGCAGGGGATGCCAGATCGCGCGGAAGCGCGACGTCGTATTGGGCTGCCAGAGGATGGAGAGATTCTTGCACTTTTCCCCGGCAGTCGTCCGGAGGAGATTGTACGGCATCTCGCCGATTTTGTGGCGGTGGCGCGTCAGCTCGAGGCGCGGCGGCCGGGACTTCGGGTCGTGGTGAGCGTTGCGCCGACTATCGATCTGCAAGACGCACAAATTCCGTTCCCGATGATACGTTCGGCGTCGTTTGACGTGCTGCGCGCGGCGGATGTTGCGCTGTGCAAGAGCGGGACGACGACGCTTGAGGCCGCGGTCGCCAGCTGTCCCTGTGCAATCGTGTATCGAACGAGCCCGATCAGCTATATGATCGCGAAGCGACTCGTGAAGATTGCGCACATTGGGCTGCTGAACATTGTCGCCGGACGACGGGTGGCTCCGGAATTTGTACAAGACGATTTCGAGCCGGTCCGCGTCGCGGACGCGCTGATGCCGCTGTTTGATTCGGCATCGCCGGAGCGTACTGCCATGCTCGCCGGCCTTGGTGAGGTCCGCGCGCGACTCGGAACCCCAGGGGCTTCTGCGCGAGTCGCCGAGATGGCGTCGGGGATGGTCGCATGACCGAGCCCAAGGGCGAGGCGGCGGTCGCGCGGAAGATGGATTGGCGTGTGCGGATCGGCGTGCCCTTCGGTATTCTGGTGCTGAAACTGCTTGGCGCGACCTGGCGCTGGCGCGTGCAAAACGAAGATGTCGTTCGGCGCTCGACCGACGGGGGCAAGGGGCTGATTCTTGGTCTGTGGCATGGGCAACTCCTCCCGCTGGCGTGGTACATGCGCGGACGCGGGATCGTTGTGCTCGTGAGCTCTTCGCGCGATGGCGAGGTCATCACGCGTGTGATTGAGTCGGTGGGGTACCGCACGGTCCGCGGATCCTCGACGCGAGGTGGTCGCGCGGCGCTCGTATCGCTCCTGCGAGAGCTTCGCGCCGGCTCGACCATCGCGATTACTCCCGACGGACCGCGCGGTCCGGTGCGCAAATATCAAGCCGGCGCGCTGGTGGCGGCGCAGCGCACTGGCGTACCGATTGTTCCGTACGCGCTGCATGTAGACCGCGCCTGGCGGCTCAAGGGGTGGGATTCGTTTACGATTCCAAAGCCATTCGCTCGCATCCAGTTGGTCTTCGGCGAACCAAAGTTTGTGGAGGGGGATTCCTCGGCCACGGCGATTGAGCAGGCTGGGGTGTTTGAGCAGGATCTCGACGCGGCGGTCGCGACGGCGGAACGCTTCGCGGCGGAACGACTCGCTGCGGCGCGCGGCGCGATAGCGAACGCCTCTGGGACGCCCGGTGCCCGTGCATAGGTCGCACGCTGACATTATTTGGGAATCGTCCAAGGTTTATGGGCGAACGATGCGCGCATTGTTATCGCCGCTCGGTTGGCTCTACGGCGGGGCGACGGCGCTGCGGAATCGGGCGTTTGATGTTGGGCTCCTGCCGTCGCACACGCTGGCGCTCCCCAGCATGAGCGTGGGGAATCTCACCGTGGGTGGGACTGGTAAAACTCCAGTAGCGGCCTGGCTCGTTGAGCGATTGCAGGCGGCGGGGGCGCGGCCGGCAGTGGTTTTGCGTGGGTATGGGGCGGACGAGATACTCGTGCACCAGCGGTTGAATCCACGGATTCCCGTTATCGCCAATCCTGACCGGGTGGTGGGTACGCGTCAGGCGCAAGAAGCAGGGGCGAATGTCGTGGTGCTGGATGATGCGTTTCAGCATCGCCGTGCACGACGTGACGTAGATATGGTGTTGCTTTCAGCTGACCGCAGTGGACCAGTGCGGTCGCTCCCGGCGGGTCCGTGGCGCGAGCCCCTGGAGAGTCTTGCTCGCGCGCATGTGGTGGCCGTCACGCGGAAGCATGCCTCGTTGTTACGCGCCAAGGAGTTACTCGCGAGCGCCCGCCGCTTTGCGCCAAACGCCGAGGGGGTTGTGATTCACCTCACGATGGATGCGATCGTGCCTGTGGCAGGTGGGGCGCCTAGCCCTGTGGCCGGCCTGTTTGGGGAGCTGGTGCTTGCGGTGTCAGGCGTCGGTGATCCTCGCGCATTCCATGGGCAGCTGCGCGAGTCCGGGGCGCTTGTGACGGCGAAGGCCTATGCGGACCACCACCCGTTTACGGCTCGCGATGCCGAGGATATTGCTCGTGCCGCTGGGTCGCGCTTGCGGCCGGTTTGTACCCTCAAGGATGCCGTGAAACTCGGGCCGCTTTGGCCTGCCCAAGCGCCTCCGTTGTGGTATCTTTCCCAGCGCGTGGATGTCGAGATCGGTGGCGGTGCCATACAGGCCGTCATTGAGGATCTGGCGGCCCGCGGGCGATCAATCTGAAGGCTCACGTCGGCTCTCGAGCCGGCCCAACGTACGACTCATCACATGGCATCCGTTCCGTCGCTGCCGACCCATAATATCGTTCATCCTGACAAGGACCATTTCCTGCAGGAGGAGAACCCGTTCGAAGCGATGATGTCGCGCTTCGATCGTGCCGCTGAGCTGTTGGATCTTGAGCCCGGCATTTACAAAATTTTGCGGCACCCCGAAAAGCAGATCATTACGTCGATTCCCGTGATGATGGACAACGGGGAGGTTGAAGTGTTTACCGGGATTCGTGTGCTGTATAACACCTCGCGCGGGCCGGCGAAGGGTGGCATCCGTTTCGACATGAACGTCAACTTGGACGAAGTCACGGCGCTGGCTGCGTGGATGACGTGGAAATGCGCTGTCGTGAACATTCCGTTCGGCGGTGCCAAGGGCGGCGTGATCTGCGACCCGCTCAACATGAGTGTTGGAGAGCTTGAGCGCCTGACGCGTCGGTACACGTCGTCGATTATTCAGACACTCGGCCCGGATTCTGACGTGCCCGCTCCAGACGTTAACACGAACGAGCGCATGATGGCGTGGATCATGGACACGTACTCCATGCGTGTGGGCCATACCGTGACTGCGGTTGTCACGGGGAAGCCGGTGGAGATGGGTGGTTCGCTCGGACGTCGGGAAGCGACGGGTCGAGGGGTGATGCTGTGCACGAAGGAAGCGCTGGCGCATCTCGGTATGCCGGTGACGGGCGCCACCGTTGCTGTGCAGGGCTTCGGTAATGTGGGGTCGGTGAGCGCTGATCTCTTGGCGAAGGAAGGCTGCAAGGTCGTTGCGATCGCGGACCGTACGGGTGCGTGGCATAATCCGAAGGGGATCGATATTCCTGACGCGATTGCCTATGTGGCCAAGCACAAGGTGCTTGAGGGCTACACGAAGGCAAAGCAGATCACGAATGACGAGTTGATTTCGTTGGACGTGGATGTGTTTGTCCCAGCGGCGCTCGAAAACGTGATTACGACGAAGAATGCGCACACGGTTCGCGCGAAGATCATTTGTGAGGGTGCGAATGGTCCGACGACTGCTGCAGCCGATGCGATCCTCGACGACAAGGGCGTGTTTGTGGTGCCAGACATTCTCGCCAACGCGGGCGGCGTGACGGTGTCGTACTTCGAGTGGGTGCAGGATCGTGGCGGCTACTTCTGGACGGAACAGGTCGTGAATGACCGTCTGAAAGAAATCATGGTGAACAGTTTCCAGGCCGTGTTGCAGCTCTCGAAGCAGCACAAGGTCAACATGCGGACAGCGGCCTACATGCTGTCGATCAGCCGTGTGGCGACCGTGCATCGCCTGCGCGGGATTTACGCCTGAGGGTCCTGCTGATTGCGGTGGGCCGGCCTCGCGCGCCGGGGTTAGCCGCTGCGATCGGCGAGTACGAGCAGCGGGCGGCGCATTACTGGCCGTTCGAGGCGATTGAGGTCCGAGAGGAGCCGGCGAGGTCTGGCACCCCGGACCTCATTCGTGATCGGGAAGGGGAGCGATTACTGAAGGCGGTCCCCGCGGGCGCTCATGTGGTCGCGTGCGATCCGGGAGGGCGTAGCTGGGATTCGCTGAGTTTCGCCAAGTGGTTACAGCAGGAACGTGAACGGGCCAGTGATGTGGCATTCGTGATTGGCGGTGCGCTCGGGCTGTCGGCGGACGTTGTGAAGGCCGCGCGTACGCAGTTGTCATTAGCGCCGTGGACACTGCCACACGAAATGGCGCGGTTGGTGCTTTCGGAGCAGATCTACCGCGCCGGTACCATTGGGCGCGGGGAACCGTACAACAAGTGAGACTGATGTCGGGTCGATGTTCACGAGAGCGCGTGGTATGAGCGCGCCACGAGTAGTGACGGAACCCGTCGGTGGCGGTGCTTTAACGCGCGCTGCCCTAGATGGGAGCGCGCCGCTCGGATGGTTCGCGGCTCGGCCGCGCGGCGTGGAGCAATGGGGCGCTCATGCGGAGACGGTGCGCCGCGGATTCGACGGGGCGCATTGGTTGGATGCACTGCGTCCGGCGTTGCAGCTCTCGGGTGCCGCGCACGAGCGGATGGCGCGTGTTGCGGCGGGCAATGGGCTTGTGGTGACCACCGGGCAGCAGCCAGGGTTGTTTGGGGGGCCGGGGTATACCTGGCTCAAGGCAATCTCTGCACTTGCGCTCGCGGACCGACTCGAGCGCGAGCTCGGCGTTGCAGTAGCGCCCGTTTTCTGGGCGGCCACGGACGATGCGGATTTCGAGGAAGCCTGTTTTACGGATGTCTCCTTGGATAACAGCGTACACCGCTTATCGCTGGCGAAACGCGTCGCGGATGGGACGGTGATGGCGCAGGCACCGCTGGGTGATGTCACCGATCAAATGCGCGTGCTGCTGGAGGCTGCCGGTTCCGCGGCGCATAGCGAGGTGCTCGTATCGCTCCAGCGCGCGTACCGCGCTGATGCGACGATTGGAAGTGCGTACGTCGAGTTCTTGCGCGACATGCTACAGCCGATGGGTATTGCGGTGCTCGATTCGTGGCACCCAGCGGTTCGTGCGGCCGCGCGTCCGACGCTCGTCAATGCCTTGGCGCGGGCGGCGGTGGTCGATGAAGCCGTCGCACTGCGATCTGTGTCGATCGAACGTGGCGGATACCGTGCGCAAGTTGCGCGCGTGGCAAAACTCTCGCTCGTGTTCCGCAGTGTTGACGGGCGCAAGGAACGTGTGCCGCTCGCCCAAGCGATTGAAGCATCGCAGCGTGATGATCTCGTGCTATCCGCGAATGTGCTGTTGCGTCCGGTTGTCGAGCGCCAGATCATGCCGACGGTCGCGTACGTTGGCGGTCCCGGTGAGATCGCCTATTTCGCGCAGGTCAGTGCCGCCGCTGAGGCGTTAGGTGTGGCGGTGCCGTTGGTGGTGCCCCGGTGGTCAGCCACCGTCATTGAGCCAGCGGTGGATCGTATGCTCGGGCGTCTTGGCATGGTGTTTGAGGACATTCGAGCACCACACGTCGCGGAGCGCCGAATTGGGGAGCGGGCGATGCCTGCCGGCGTACGCGATGCTCTGGCGTCGATGCAGGCGATTGTCGATCAGCAGCTGGTCGCGCTCGACGAAGCACAGAAGGGACGCCCGCTTGTTGATGCCGCCGTGATTCAGGGTGCGAAGAAGGAGCTTCATCATCGTATCGAGCGCTTGGAACGGCGAGTGCGGACGGCAGCGACGCGCGGCGAAGCGCAGGCGATTGCCGACCTTGCGGCGATTCGCGCGGCAGTCTTGCCGCGCGGAGAGCGGCAGGAGCGCTCGCTGAACTTTGCTCCGATGTTTGCACGGCACGGGGACACCCTCTGGGCGCAGTTGCGTACCGGGGCGGCGATGCACGCTGGATCATTAATCGGTACGCCGTGAGCGTCGGCGAACGGCGCAGCAGCGGGGGCGCCGCGTTGGTCGCGGCGGGTATCCTGCTGAGTCGACTGTTCGGGCTCGTGCGCGGCCGCCTCCTTGCGCACTATTTGGGGGTTAGTGCCGTCAACGACGCCCTGCAAGCTGCGATACGCATTCCCAATATCCTCCAGAATCTTTTTGGCGAAGGCGTTTTATCGGCTTCGTTCATTCCAGTCTACGCGCGTTTGCTCGCGCAGGGTGATGAGGAAGAGGCGGGGAAGGTTGCCGGCGCGATCGGTGCGCTACTCGCCCTGACCAGCACGGTGCTCGTGCTCGTTGGGATTGTCGCGGCGCCGTACGTGATTCCGCTCATCGCCGGTGGTTTTACCGGTGAAAAGCGGGACCTCACAGTTCTGCTTGTGCAGATCATGTTCCCGGGTGTCGGCCTGCTCGTCATGTCGGCCTGGGCGCTTGGCGTGTTGAATGCACGTCGCAAGTTCTTCCTGTCGTACGCCTCGCCGGTCGCCATGAATGTTGTCATGATCACGGTGCTCGTGTGGCGTGGACCCGAGCTCGCTGAGTCAATAGTCGGTACGGTACAGTTAGTCACGCTTGTCGCGTGGGCGTCGGTGGTCGGAAGTATGGCCCAGGTCGCGGTACAGCTACCCACGTTGCTCCGTGTGGAGCGTCGCCTGCGCGTGTCGCTCGCTGTTGGCAACCGCAACGTGCGCGCCATTCTCTCGAACTTCCTCCCGGTCTTTATCGGGCGTGGTGTTGTACAGATCAGCGCGTACGCCGATGGGCTAATCGCTTCTTTCGTGTCGAATGGCGCGGTCACGTTGCTGGCGAATGCGCAAGTGATCGCGGTGCTGCCTGTGTCGCTGTTTGGGATGGCGGTGTCGGCATCGCAGCTGCCGGCGATGTCTGGAGAGCTTGGTGATGACGCCACGGTGTCGGCGGCGTTGCGCACGCGGCTCGACGATGGGCTTCGGCGCATCGCGTTTTACGTGGTGCCTTCATCGGTGGCGTTTTTCGCATTAGGCGATATCGTGGGAGGCGTCCTGTACCAGAGCGGGCGCTTTCAGGCGCACGACACGCTCTGGCTTTGGAGTGTGCTTACTGGATCATCAGTTGGACTCCTCGCGGGGACGCTCGGTCGGCTCTATGCGTCGACCTGGTACGCACTGCGAAACACGAAGGTTCCACTTAAATTCGCGCTCGTTCGCGTGGCGCTGACAGTAGGATTGGGGCTGGTGGCATCGTTGTATCTCCCACGGTGGATCGGCGTCGATGCGCGGTGGGGCGCGGCGGGATTGACGGCGTCCGCTGGCCTGGCGGCGTGGGTCGAGTTTGCGCTGTTACGGCGCTCGATTGCGGAGCGGATCGGTGCGCTTCCGGTAGAGAGTGCCTATATCAGGTCGCTGTGGGGAAGTGCGCTCGTTGCCGCGCTTGCGGCGCTCACGGTTAAGGTGGCCCTCCAACGGTGGCATGCGCAGGAGGTCCAGTTGCTGAGTGCGGGCTCACATCCTCTGTTGCTTGGTGCGATCGCTCTGCCGTTGTACGGACTTACGTATTTGGTTCTTACACGGCGAAACGGGATCCCCGAAGCCACGGCAGTGAGCGGACGTATCGCACGCCTCTTGCGCGCGTCGTAGCGCGATTCATGCGTCAGGTCCCAGAAGCGATCGCCGCGAAGCTCGCGCACCTGCCGGACACGCCGGGCGTGTATCTGTGGAAAGATGCCGATGGCACGGTGTTGTATGTCGGCAAGGCCAAGCGCCTCAAGCCACGGGTCCGCAGCTACTTCGCCTCTGATCATGAGACGAGCCCGAAGACGCGGATGATGGTGGATCAGGCTGCGGACCTTGAGACCATCGTGGTGCCGTCCGAACAGCATGCGCTGATTCTTGAGTACAACCTCATCAAAGAGCATCGGCCGCGGTTCAACATCGTGCTCCGCGACGATAAGTCGTATCCGTACGTGAAGGTGACGGTGCAGGAGCCGTACCCGCGCGTCTTTGTTACGCGGCGTTTGGTGAACGATGGGGCGCGATACTTTGGGCCGTACACCGATGTTGGCGCTATGCGCCAAGCGCTCAATGTGGTGAAGCGCATTTTCACGGTGCGGTCGTGCCGGTTCGACATGCCATCTGAGATGCCGGAACGCGCCTGTCTCGACTATTACATCAAGCGTTGCAAGGGCCCATGTATCGGGCAGCAGTCGTTGGCGGACTATGGCGCCATGATCGACGAAGTGGTCGTCTTCCTTGACGGCCGCACGGACGAGGTGGTGCGCCGCGTCAAAGAACGGATGTCAGTCGCCTCGGAGGCGATGCAGTTTGAGCGCGCCGCCGAACTGCGGGATGCCTTGGTGCACCTGCAGAAGATGGAGGAGCCCACGGTCATCCTCGATGTCGAAGGCGGAGAACGTGATGTCGTCGGATACGCCCGAGATGGCGAAGACGCCTGCGTGACGATCATTCGCATTCGCGGTGGCAAGCTGCTCGGACGCGATCATCGCTTCCTCGAGCATGTTGAGGACGAGCCCGACGCCGCGGTTCTCGGCGCATATCTCGCGAGCAGTTACATCGGTGCTACGGAGCGGGGCCGAGAACTGCTACTGCCGTTTGACTTCGAGGATCGTCCGGTGTTCGAGGAAACGATTCCGGGCACGGCAGTGCTGATACCACAGCGCGGGGCACGTCGCGAGTTGATCGACTTGGCTGAACAAAACGCGCGCCATCTGCTCGAGGAGTTTAAGCTCGCGGGCGTCGAGGTTGACGAACGTGCGGCGGATCCGGTCTACGAACTTGGCCGTGAGCTCGGACTGCAGAAGATTCCGCGCTCGCTGGTCTGTTTCGATATGTCGACCTCGCAGGGCAAGGACAACGTGGGATCGATTGTCTGGTTCGAAAACGGACGGCCGAAGCGGAGCGAATACCGCACCATGCGCGTGAAAAGCGTAGACGAAGCGCATGGCCCCGACGACTTTGCCTCGATGCGCGAGGTGGTGCATCGGTTCTTTCGACGCCGACTCGAAGAGGCGAAACCACTCCCAGATCTGATCGTGATCGATGGCGGCAAGGGGCAGCTCAGTGCCGCGCTCGACGCACTGACGGAGCTCGGACTCGAGAAGCATCCGCTGATTTCGCTCGCGAAGAAGGACGAGGAAGTGTTCATGCCTGGCCGGTCCGAGTCCCTGCGACTTCCGCGGCGATCACCCGCGCTCCGACTGCTCCAACAGGCGCGCGACGAAGCGCATCGCACCGCCGTGGGCTATAATCGGAAGCGGCGCACTCTACGCACGGTCACGTCGGAACTGTTGAAGATTCCCGGCGTTGGCCCCGTGAAACGTCGCGCGCTCCTGTCGCATTTTGGATCTATCCAAGGAATCCGCGATGCCACCCCAGAAGCCGTCGCCGAACTGCCGGGGTGGTCGACGCGTTCAGCGCAGAAGATGCTCGATGCGTTGAAAGCATCAGACCCGACGGCACCAGCTATCCCCACCGTTCCTCCTGTATCGACACCTGAACCTGACGTCTCGTGACTGCCTCTGCTTGGACTCTCCATTGCTCCGTGTGCGCCTACACCGTACCCGGTGACCGCCTCGCCTCGCTCTGTCCGGATTGCGGACAGCCCTTGATGGTGAAGCTCGCTCGGGTTCCGAAATCTGCAATCAGCGCAGAGCCGAACATGTGGCGCTACGCCGCGGCGCTGCCAATCCGTGATGGCGAGGTGCGCACGAATCGCGGCGAAGGAATGACAGCCCTCACCGAGCTCCCAGAGCTCGCCAAGGAGGTCGGGGTCCGTCGCCTCTGGGTCAAGGACGAAGGGCTCAACCCGACCGCGAGCTTCAAAGCGCGCGGCCTCTCCATGGCCATCACGCGCGCCAAGGCACTCGGCCTGCCCGGGGTGTGCGTGCCCACGGCGGGGAACGCGGGGATCGCGCTTGCTGCTTACGCTGCGGCCGCAGGCATTCCCGCGCGCGTGTACGCACCAGTCACCACACCGCCGCCAATCCTCGGCAGCATTCGTGCCTATGGTGCCGAGCTCCACCTCGTGGAAGGTCACATTGGCGATGCGGGGAAAGCCACGATGCAGTTCGCGAAAGAGAGTGGCTACTTCAACGTCGCCACCGTTCGCGAGCCGTACCGGGTGGAGGGCATGAAGACGATGGGCTATGAAGTCGCCGAACAGCTCGACTGGCGACTCCCCGACGCGATTGTGTACCCAACCGGCGGCGGCGAAGGAACCATTGGCATCTGGAAGGCCATCAACGAGATGATGGAGTGGGGATGGCTCGAAGCGGACACTCGGCGCCCAAAGATGGTGATTGCCCAGGCCAGTGGCTGCCAGCCGCTTGTTCGTGCCTTCCATGAGGGCGCCGAGAAGGCGACGCCGTGGGAGAATCCCACGACGCACGCCAGTGGGCTGCGGGTGCCGGGGCCGCTTGGTGACCGTCTCACGCTTCGCACGCTCCGCGAGAGCAACGGCGGCGCGTTCGCGTGTGACGAAGAGGAGATGCGTCGCGGGACCTTCCGACTTGCGTCCGTAAGCGGCATCGACGCCGCTCCTGAGGGTGGATGCGGCCTCGAAGTCGCGCGGAAGATGGTCGCTGCGGGACTGGTGAGGGCTGATGCCGAGGTGGTGGTGTTCAACACTGGCTCTGGTGCCTCCTACCGCTGGTAGGCTCTTGTGACGGGAATGTCGCGGGGCTCGGCACTCAGCCGAGCCCCGCGATGTTTATATTTTCTGAATGACCAGAATCGCGATCTTCGACCCCTTCTCGGGTATCGCCGGCGACATGACGCTCGGCGCACTCCTCGACCTCGGACTCGACCCCGAATGGCTCAAGGCGCTGCCGGCCACCCTCAAGCTCGACGGGGTCTCGGTGCGACTCGAGCGTGTGAAGCGCGGGGAGATCGCGGGGTGGAAGGTGGATTTTGATATCCCGCCGCAACCGCATGGTCGCCATCTCAAGCACATCAAGGCGATTGTCGATGCCTCACCCGCGCCCGCGCTCGTACAGGAGCGCGCCATGCAGGTGTTCGAGGCGGTCACGACGGTCGAAGCCTCGATCCACGGCACCACCCTCGAAAAGGTGCATTTGCACGAGGTCGGGGCGGTCGATGCGATTCTGGACGTGGTGGGCAGCGTCTGGGGACTGCATCTCCTCGGCGTGGAGAAGGTGTACAACACCACAATCGCGATGGGCGACGGTTTCATCGACGCGGCCCATGGGCGGCTCGCCGTGCCCGCACCGGCCACGCTGCGCCTCCTTGAGGGGCTGGCGGTCCGTCCAGGCCCTGAGAACAGTGGGGAGCTCACCACGCCCACCGGCGCCGCGCTCCTGAAGGTGCTGTCGAGCGGCGCTCCGCCAGCCGAGTATCGTCCGCTCAAGAGCGGCTACGGGGCAGGGACCAAGGACTTCCAAGGACGCGCCAACGCGCTCCGGATCACCTTGGCTGACGTTGTAGGGTCTTTGGCGACCCACGAGACTCTGCACCTCCTCGCCGCTGACCTGGACGACATTTCCGGGGAATATGCGGCCGCGACGGCAGATACCCTTCGCGCCGCCGGCGCGCTCGACGTCACGATCCTCCAGACCCTGATGAAGAAGGGGCGCCCCGGGGTCCGTCTGGAGGTGCTCTGTAATCCCTCTGATAGCAGCCGTTTGGAGGACCTGCTTCTGCGTGAGAGCTCGACGATTGGCGTGCGCCGCGCGGAGGTCCAGCGTCGCGCGCTCGATCGGCGAACTGGGTCGGTACAGGTCTTCGGGCACGCAGTAACTACCAAAGCAGTTAGTCTGCCGGGCGGTGGCGAACGGATCAAGCCTGAGTTCGAGGATGTCGCGCGTGTCGTCGCGGCGACGGGCCGTACGGCTGCCGAGGTCTTGGCAGAGGTAGTTCGACGCTCAGAAGTCATTGTTTCTGATTGATTTCCGGTGCCTATGTTGATAACTTACATCAACTATGGTAAGGGTCGCGCGGGTTCAGCCCGATAGCATTGCTGCCGAGCTGGGCATCGTCGCCGGAACGGAGCTTATCTCCGTCAACGGGCGCGCCCTTGAGGACTTCCTCGATTGGGAGTTCTTGACGGCGGTTGATGCCCTCGAAATCGAAGCCAAGTTCCCGTCCGGCGAGCTCGTCATTTTTGACGTGGAGCGCCCGGAGGATGAGCCGTTTGGGCTCGAGCTCGAGCCGCCCACCGTGCGTCGCTGTGCGAACCGGTGTGAATTCTGTTTTGTCGAAGGACTCCCTAAGGGGCTCCGTCGGCCGCTGTACATTCGCGACGACGACTACCGCCTGTCCTTTGCCTACGGCAACTTTGCCACGCTGTCGAATCTTCGCGAACACGATTTCGAGCGGATTCTCGAGTACCGACTATCGCCGTTGTACGTGTCGGTGCACGCGACGCCGTGGGAGGCGCGGAAGAAGCTTCTCAACAACCCGCGTGTCCCCAACATCATCGAGCAGCTCACACGGCTCACCGATGGCGGGATCCAGTTTCACGGCCAGATGGTTGTGGTGCCGGGGCTCAATGACGGTGAGGTGCTCGAGCAGTCGCTCACCGACCTCTGGAACTTGGGCGAGGCCTGCCTGACCGTTGCGCTCGTGCCGGTTGGGCTCACGCAGTTCTCGCATCTGTACACTGGCGAGTCGATGAACGTGGCGAACGCGACGGCATTGCTCGCCGTCGCGGAACGCTGGGCCGAGAAGGCGCGTGCGGAGCGCGGCTTCACCTGGGTCTATGGTTCCGATGAGCTCTATCTGTTGGCCGGTCGTGAGCTGCCGGATGCGGAGTTCTACGACGACTTCGCACAGATCGAGAATGGAATCGGTTCCATTGCGACGCTCCGGCGTCACATTGCGGAGGGGGTCGAGCGGCTCCCTCGCCTCGACGGCAAAAAGATCGGCATCGTCACCGGTACCTCAATGGCGCCGCTGATGCCGCCGTTGCTCGAACAGCTCGCGGCCGCGACCGGTGCGACCTTCGAGCTGATTCCGATCGAGAACTCGCTCTTCGGTCCCACGACTACAACCGCCGGCCTCTTGGTCGGCGCCGACATCCGGCGCGCGCTCGCGCATCGGACGGACCTCGACCTGGCATTGATCCCAGCCGAGTCCATCAACGAAAACGGCCTCTTCCTCGACGATTCGGCGTTCGTGGCAGTGCGCGAGGAATGCAATATGCCTGTGTATCCATCGTACGATTTTATTGACGTGCTCGAACTTGAAGGCTCCCCGATGTGCGCCATGTCGGAGGCTGTATGAGTCTTCCTGTCGTCGCACTCATCGGCCGCCCCAATGTGGGCAAGTCGTCGCTGTTTAACCGTATTGTAGGGCACGACACCGCGATTGTCAGTGATGAGCCGGGCACGACCCGTGACCGTCATTTTACGCGCGCCGAGTGGAATGGGCGTGCGTTCTGGCTGGTCGACACCGGTGGACTCCGCGAGGATTCCACGCTGCCGATGGACTTGGAGATTCGCAAGCAGGTGAAGCAGGCCATTGATGAGGCGGACCTGCTGCTCCTCGTGCTCGACTCGCAGATTGGTGTCCACCCCTCGGATGCGCGCGTTGCTGAGATCTTGCGTAACTCCGGCAAGCCGTGGATGGTTGTGGCCAACAAGGTCGACGACCCTCGCACGACGGATTACTACGAGTTCTACAAGCTCGGGGCGGGAGATCCACATCCCGTGTCGGCGACCAACGGAAAGATGTCGGGCGACCTGCTCGACGAGCTGGTCAAGATGCTGCCCGCGCCGCATCCGGATGAGCTCAAGGAGCTGCTCCGCGTGTCGGTGATTGGGCGCCCGAACGTCGGCAAGTCGAGTTTCATCAACAAGTTGTTGGGTGCCGAACGTCTCGTGGTCTCGGAGATTGCCGGCACGACGCGCGATGCCATCGACACGCCGTTTACGTACCACGGGCGGGAGATGATCTTCGTCGATACGGCGGGGCTTCGCCGTCAGGCGCGCATTGACGACGGCATCGAGTTCTACTCGGCGCTTCGTACGCGCCGCGCGATCGACCGTTCGGATATCTGCATCCTGATGATTGACGCGACCGAAGGGCTCCACAATCAGGACCTGAAGATCGCGACGCTCGCGTGGGAAGCGGGCCGTGGACTGATCATGGTCGTGAACAAGTGGGACCTCAAGGAGAAGGACGACAAGACCGCCGCTAAGTTTGAGAAGGAATGCGCGGAGAAGGCGCCGTACCTGCGCTTCGTGCCTTTTATCTTTACGTCGGCGCTGACCGGCATGCGCGTGACCAAGGTGCTGGATGTGATTCAGACCGTGGATGCGGAGCGGCACAAGCGCATCAGCACCTCGCAGGTGAACGACGCGTTGCAGCAGTTGCTGGCGCGCCGTCAGCCGCCACAGGCCGCTGGGCACGAGATCAAGCTCAACTACGCGACGCAGGTGGAGACAAACCCGCCGACGATTGCCGTGTTTGGCAACAATCCGGACAAGCTGCAGGAGCACTATGTGCGCTACCTGCACAACGGCTTCCGCGAGTTCTGGGGCTTCACTGGGAATCCGCTGCGCATCATCCTTCGCCGGAAATCTGAGAAGCAATGAGCCCAATGATCGGCCTCGTCATTGCCTACTTGGCAGGGTCTATCCCGTTCGCGTATCTCGCGGGACGACTCGTGAAGGGGATTGATCTTCGGACCGTGGGCTCCGGCAATCTCGGCGCGACGAATGTGTTCCGTACTCTCGGCGCCCCTGCGGGGGTGTCGGTGATGCTGTTGGATATCATCAAAGGCGCGGTGCCCGTGTACTGGCTACCGCGCCTGCTTGACGTTGAGGCCCCCGTGACCGAGACGGCCACCTGGTGGGCGCTGGCGTACGGTGTGATGGCGATTCTAGGGCACGCAAAGCCAGTCTTCCTTTTATGGCAAGGAGGAGGAAAAGGCGTGGCGACGGCAGCGGGAATATTTCTTGCCGTGATCCCAGTGCCGCTCCTTGGAACATTTGCCCTGTTCGCGCTGACGTCCGTGCTGTCCGGATACGTGTCCGTGGGATCACTCGCGGCGGCGGTTGTCTTCCCTGTGTGGGTATGGTGGGTGCAAGGCGGCTCGCCGGTCTTCTTTACGGCGCTCGTGGTTGGGGTGTTTGTCTGGTGGACACACCGCGCCAATATCGCTCGACTCAGAGCCGGCACGGAAGGACGCGTCTTTGGCGAGAAGAAATCCGGAGGTGCTTCGTGAACTGTGCGGTCATTGGGGCTGGTGCGTGGGGCACAGCGCTCGCGAATCTGCTCGCAGATAACGGGCATCAGGTCATGCTCTGGGCACACGAGCGCGAGGTCGCCCACTCCATCAACAGTGGTCACGAGAATCGCCGCTTCTTGAACGGCGTGACACTGAACGCAGAACTGCGCGCGACCAACGATCCGAAGGTTGCCGTGGACGGGGCTGAGGTCGTGGTGTTTGCCGCTCCAAGTCATGTGCTGCGGAGCGTTGCCGCGTCGATCACAGAGTATGTCGCATCTGGTGCGACGCTCGTCGTTGCCACCAAGGGTATTGAGCCGGGGCGTTTGTCACTCATGACTGAGGTGGTGAGTCAGGAGCTTCCGGGCCGGTCCGTCGTGGGGCTGTCGGGGCCGAGTTTTGCCGCGGAGGTTGCGGCGCGTCAGCCAACGGCTGTTGTTGCCGCCAGCCTCGATCCCGTAGCCGCACAGCGAACCCAGCAAATCTTCAGTTCACCGTCGTTTCGCGTCTACACCAACGACGATGTGATTGGTGTAGAGTTGGCCGGCGCTCTCAAGAACGTCATGGCGGTCGCCACCGGCATCGCCGACGGACTGAACCTCGGCTTCAATGCGCGTGCGGCGCTGATTACGCGCGGTCTTGCGGAAATGATGCGATTGGGAGCGAAGCTCGGTGCGAGCCCGGCAACGTTCGCGGGACTCGCAGGGGTTGGTGACCTGGTGCTGACATGCACAGGATCGCTGAGCCGGAATCGCGCAGTCGGGATCGAGATTGGTCGGGGTGCGGCGCTGCAGGATATTCTCGCGGCGCGCGACACGGTCGCCGAAGGAGTGACAACCACCGAGAGTGCGCGGGCGTTGGCCGCGCGTGAGGGAGTAGAGATGCCCATCGTGAGTGCTGTGCATCGGGTGCTCTTCGAACGTCAGCCGGCGCGCTGGGCGCTTGTTGAGCTCATGCAACGTGATTTGCGCGGAGAACAGGACTGATGGGCGCCCGTCCGGGTGATCGCCCCGAGCCGGTGCAGGAGTTCTACTCCATTGGCGACGTATGCGAACTGACGGAACTCAAGCCGCACGTGCTGCGGTATTGGGAAAGTCAGTTCAAGTTCCTGAGTCCCGCGAAGAATCGCTCGGGGAACCGCGTGTATCAGCGTCGAGAAATTGAGATGATTCAGTTAGTGAAGCATCTGCTGTACTCAGATAAGTACACGATCGATGGGGCGCGTCAGAAGCTGGATGAGTTCCGGAAATCCGGCGACTTGAAGTCAGCCGCGCGGGTCGGGATGGACCTGCAGACAGTGCAGTCGCTCGAGGCCGAGTTGCTTGACCTCCTGGCGATTCTCGACGGCGAGGTGCAATAGTGCTGTTTCTGGTCAGCAACGACGACGGGATCTTGGCGAAGGGGATCGAAACGCTGGAGCGCGCGGCTCGGCAGTTGGGGGACGTGTTCGTGGTTGCCCCGGACCGCGAGCAGAGCGCCACAAGCCATTCGCTGACGTTGCATCATCCCGTGCGGCCGATCGAGCTGGCTCCAGGGCGGTGGCAGGTGGACGGCACACCCACGGACTGCGTGATGCTGGCGGTGCAAGCGCTGATGCCCACGAAGCCGGACTTTGTGTTGAGTGGTATCAACCACGGACCCAACATGGGTGAGGATGTGCTGTACTCGGGCACCGTGGCCGCTGCGATGGAAGGACTCGCGATGGGGATTCCGTCGATTGCCCTGAGCTACGCGGGGCGTTTGATGCGCGTGGACGACTCGCCGCTCGATCAGTTGGTTGACCCGTTGGCAGCGCTGCTGAAACATCTCACCTCGCTCCCTGCCTTTCCGAAGTTCACCTTGCTGAACGTGAACATTCCCCCGTGTCCGGCCGACGACATCAAAGGCGTGAAGCTGACCAAGCTCGGGAAGCGCGTGTTCAACGATTCGATTGCGAAGATGAAGGACCCGTGGGGGCGCCCGATCTATTGGATTGGTGGCGGCTCTGTGACGTGGGAGAAAGACGAAGGGACGGACATCGCGGCAATCCAGGATGGCTATATCTCCGTGACGCCGCTGCAGCTCGACATCACGCATCAGGCGCGGTTGGACGACGCGGCGGACTGGTGGAAAGCCCTATAGGACGGCAGTTCGGCGGTGCGCGCCGACGCTTAGTTGAAGAGTTGCGCGTGAAGGGGATTTCCGACCTCGCCGTGTTGAAGGCGTTCGAGAATACGCCGCGGCACCTTTTTGTCCCGACCGGTGTGGCACACCGCGCTTATGAAGACACGCCACTCCCCATCGGCAGTGGCCAGACCATTAGTCAGCCGATGGTGCACGCCTATTATTTGCAGCTGATCAAGTTCACGGGCAACGAGAAGGTGCTGGAGATTGGTACGGGGAGTGGCTTCGAAACTGTGTTGCTCGCGCATCTCGCGGCGCAGGTGTTCAGCGTCGAGCGGATTGCGCCGCTGTTGGAGAATGCGCGCGCTGCCATTGCCGCCGCCGGTGTTTCGAACGTCTCGCTTCTGCTTGGCGATGGTACCCATGGCTGGAAGGCGCATGCGCCGTATGATGTGATCCTCGTGGGTGCGGCAAGCCCTGATGTTCCGGCGCCATTGCTTGAGCAGCTGGCAGACGGGGGGCGCATGTTGATTCCCGTGGGGACGCGTGAGGAGCAGAAACTGATTCAGGTGACGCGTGTGGGCGATGCCTTTGAGAAAGCTGAGCTTGGGCCGATGCGATTTGTTCCGTTGCTCGGCGAGCATGGATGGACGAGCTGATGCAGACTCTTGAGGCGCGTGCACGCGCGGCGGTTCGCGACGTTCCCGATTTTCCGAAGCCGGGAATCGTGTTCAAGGACATCACGCCGCTGCTCCTCGACGCGGCGCTGTTTCGTGGAGTGACCGACGCGATGGCCGACTGGGCACGCGCCGAGGATATCACACATGTTGTGGGGATTGAGAGCCGCGGGTTTATTTTTGGCGCGCCGGTGGCACGGGCACTTGGTGCCGGGTTTGTCCCCATGCGAAAGCCCGGAAAGTTGCCTGGGGTGACCGTCAGCGAGCGGTACGCGCTGGAGTACGGCACCGATACGCTCGAGGTGCACGCCGATGCGTTTGCTGGCTCCCGTGGCGTGATGGTTGTGGATGACGTCTTGGCGACCGGCGGAACAGCAGCTGCGGCGTGTCGATTGGTGGAGCGAGCGGGGGGCAGGGTGCTGCTCTGTGGGTTCCTTATGGAGCTGGGGTTTTTGGATGGGCGTAGCCTCATGGGCGATCGGCGCGTGGACTGCCTGCTGAGGTATTAGCTTTTCTTGAAGCAGTCTGCCCCCGTAGCTCAGGTGGATAGAGCAAGCGTTTCCTAAACGCTAGGTCGGCGGTTCGAATCCGCCCGGGGGTACTTCGCCGTTTCACGAGTGTGACTCAGGTCACCCTCTACGGGTGACCCCGAGCACTGGCGCGGAACCCAATGGGCTCGCAAATTACGAGGGTGGATGCGGGGAAGACTGGCTTCTCCCATCCCAACTTGGGGCCAACGGTATCGCCCCTGAATCCCACGGGGGGGGGGGAACTCCCCGCACACTCGGAGAGAGATCTATGCTGATCAAGCTTGCCGCCGTTGCTGCTGTTGCCGCGTCTGCTTTTGTGGCGCATGCGTACGTCCTTCCGGCCCCTGGGGCTGGCGAGGTCCGGATTGAAGTCACCGCGCTCAAGAAGTTCACCCCGGATTCCGGCACCATCACCGGCACCGAGACGGCCAAGGCGTGGGCGCGCAATACGGCGAAGGCCGGAGTCGCCACCAACCGCGCGACGACGTGGACCGTCACCACGACCAAGACCACGAGCTTGGTCAATGGCGTCGCCGGCAAGGCCGCCGTCGGCTACATCTGCAACATGCACGCGACGCCTCCGTACGCCGATCGCGTGACCTGCGCCAATCCGTAGTCTCCAGCGGAACAGGGCAGTGCGTGCCTGGGGGCCACCGTCCATCCGACGGTGGCCCTCGTTCGTTGTGTGAGGTACGTTTTGATAGCTCTTCGCCACCCACGCGTGCGAGGTTTTATGACTGTTTCTTCCCGCTTGCTCGTTCTGACCACAGCCGTCGCCCTTACCTCGGCCCTCGCCTCGACCCACGCGGTCGCGCAGGGCAGTGCACCGGCGGGGAAGTCCGGGCGCTGGAAAGACATCGGCAAGGCCTCCACCGGGAACACCGTGCTGCTCGACGCCAAGAGCGTCAAAAAGGGGAAAGACGGCATCATCACCGCCACGGTGCAGATGCCCTACACCAAACCCTACGAAACGCCCCAGGGTAAAGTCGTCCTCTCGCGCGCGACGGCCAAGTTCGATTGCACAAAACGCCAGATCGCGGTGCTCGAAAGCACCACCTTCAGCGATCTCGCCGGGGCGCACATCATGAACCACAGCGCGCCCAAAATTCCTGGCTTCGGCACGGTCTTCACCAGCAATTACTCCGGCGTCGCACTCGGCTACCTCTGCGCACAGTAGGACGCGCCGGTCAGGACAACGCTGACTTGATATACCCCTAGGGGGTATTAGTATTAAGGATACCACTTGGGGGTAGCCACATGGCCCGCGCACTTCCCGTCATGGGCGCTCAGGGCGCCCCGCCTCCGCCCGCGGCACCTCGACGCGCCGCTGCTGCAACCGATAAATCGGTGCACGTCACCGTCTCCGGAATGCACTGCGCCGCCTGCGTCGGGCGTGTGCAGGCAGCACTCGACGATGCGCCTGGTGTCTCCAGCGCGGTCGTCAACCTGCTCACCAACTCAGCCACCATTTCGTATGACCCCGCAACGGTCGCGCCGCAGGCGCTTGCCGACCGGATCTCCGCGATTGGCTACGCTGCGGAACTACCACGGGTGGACGAGTCCGTCGCCGACGAACAAGAACGGCAAGAGGTTGCCCGCGACGCCGAATATCGGGACTACCGAAACAAGGGTGTGGCTGCGCTGATCGTTGGACTCGGCATGATGCTCGTCCCGATGGGAAGCAACATGGATGGCGCGCTCGCTCCTTGGATAATGCTCGCGGCCACGACGACCGTCATGCTTTGGGCCGGGCGGCATTTCTATGCGCGCGCGTGGACCGCCGCTCGACATGGCGCGGCAGACATGAACACGCTGATCTCCATTGGGACCGGCGCGGCCTATCTGTACTCGCTCGCGGCCACCGTTGCGCCGCATTGGTTTATGCGCGGCGGGGTCGCTCCGGATTTGTACTACGAAGCGGTCGTGGTGATCATTGCGTTGATTCTCGTGGGAAATGCGCTCGAAGCGCGCGCCAAGGGAATCACCGCGCGTGCCTTGAAGCGACTCGTCGATCTCCAGCCGGCGACCGCACGCGTCAAACGCAGCGGCGAGGACATCAATGTTCCCGTGGCCAGCGTGATGCGTGGCGACATCGTCATCGTGCGCCCTGGCGAGCGAATCCCCGTCGACGGTGATATCCTCGTAGGCCGCAGCGCCGTCGATGAATCCATGCTGACCGGCGAACCGATGCCGGTAGACAAGATGCCGGGTAGCAAGGTCACAGGGGGCACGGTAAACCGCACTGGTGCCTTCGAGCTCATTGCCACCACCGTTGGCGCTGAGTCAACGTTGGCGAGAATCGTACAGATGATGCGTGACGCACAGGCGACGCGTGCCCCGATTCAGCGGCTCGCGGACCGCATCAGTGCGATCTTCGTGCCGACAGTGCTCGTCATCGCCCTTCTCACCTTCAGCACCTGGTACGCCTTCGTTGGCAGCGAAGGGCTCGTGCGCGCGATTGCGGCATCGGTCGCGGTGCTCATTATCGCGTGCCCCTGTGCGATGGGTCTTGCCGTACCAACCGCCGTCATGGTTGCGACGGGTCGCGGAGCAGAACTCGGCATTCTGATAAAAGGGGGCGCCGCGCTCGAGCGCGCCGCGCAACTCACGACGGTGGTGTTCGACAAAACTGGCACCATCACCGAGGGGATGCCGGCGGTCGTCCATGTGAGTGTGGCGCCATCCACGGCGAGTCGTGACGATGTGCTGCGCATCGCCGCGACGATCGAGAGTTGGTCCGAGCATCCGCTCGCGACCGCCATAGTCGCTGAGGCAACTCGCGCGGGAGTCGTGATTTCGAAAGCCACGTCGTTTGAAGCTATCGCAGGGCAGGGGGCGATTGGTGTCGCGGATGGCAATGCGGTTGCGGTCGGCAATGCGATGCTGATGGCGGCTTGGGCGGTAGACATCTCGCCGCTCACTGACGCAGCCTCGCAGCAAAGCAGTGAAGGGCGCACCGTGGTCTATGTGGCGCAGAAGGGGAAGCTCGCGGGGCTCATCGCCATTGCGGATCGGATCAAGCCGAGTTCGGCCGATGCGGTGCGGCGCCTGAAAGCGATGGGGCTTCAGGTGGTGATGCTGACCGGCGATCAACGTGCGGCCGCGGAGTCTATTGCGCGAGCCGCAGGGATCACCGAGGTGGTTGCCGGCATGTTGCCGCAGGGAAAGCGCGATGAGATTTCGCGACGGCAGCAGGCCGGCGAAGTGGTCGCGATGATCGGCGATGGGATCAACGATGGTCCCGCGCTCGCCCAATCCGACGTCGGTATGGCGATTGGCACCGGTTCCGGCGTTGCCGTCGAAGCCGCCGATGTCACGCTCATGCGCTCGGACCTCGGAGCGGTTGCGGACGCCATCGAACTGTCACGTGCCACGATGGCGACGATGCGTCAGAACCTGTTCTGGGCCTTCGCCTACAACGCCGTGGGAATCCCGGTAGCCGCGGGGGTGCTGTACCCAGCCTTCGGCCTCCAGCTCAGCCCGATTTTCGCGAGCGCGGCGATGGCGCTAAGCTCCGTAAGTGTAGTCACCAATAGCCTGCGCCTCCGGCGCGCCGTGAGGCAATAACAGATGGCGGCAAGAAAGACGGCGATCGCACCGAGCGACAAAGCCAAGAACCTCGCGCGGCTCAATCGGATCGAGGGGCAGGTTCGCGGCATCGCCAAAATGGTGGATGACGGGCGCTACTGCGCTGATGTCTTGGTGCAAATCTCGGCGGCGCAGGAGGCGCTTCGGGGAGTGGGCAAGGAGCTCATGCGACACCACCTCCGGCATTGCGCGGCGAAGGCCATTCAGGGCAGCCCGGCCGAGGCCGACGCGATGTACGACGAGATCCTCGGTCTGATGTACACGCACGTGAGGTAGCACGGGCGTGGGAATCTGGAGGCGGGGATACTGCCGCTAGCGCCTCGTTCCCATTAGGTTGAGAGGTTGCGCTGAATCCGTATAGAACCGTTGTCCGTATCGGCCTACTCATGAGGCCGGTCCGAGGCGCCGGGACGTTCCCAATAACAGACGACAGATGACCAAGACCGGAGATGCGGCCAAGCCGCCGATGGATCTCGAACTCCACGCCGAATCGTTCCTCGACACGATGCGCTCGCGCAGCCGTGAGCTGAGCATCGCAGCGGTCGCACTCGCGCTGGTGGCTGGCGGGATCTACCTGTGGCAACAGCAGAAGCACGCCAACGAGAACAAGGCGGAACTGGCGCTGGCCAACCCGGCCTCGGCGTTCTTCCAGGGCAACGCCGCCCTTGCGAAGGCTGACCTGCAGAAGCTCGTGGAGCGCTACGGCGATACGCCAGCCGGTGTGCAGGGCTCGATGATGCTGGCGCAGGTGCAGTTCCAGGACGGCAAGTACGACGAGGGGGTCAAGACGCTCCAGAAGGCTCAGGGGTCGTCGGCGTCCGGGCCGTTTGACGCGCCGCTTCAGGCCTTGATCGGCGAAGGTCTCCTGGACGGCAAGAAGTACGTTGAAGCGGCAAAAGCCTTCCAAGACGCGGCTGCCAAGACGCCATTTGCGGCCGACAAGGATGTCTATACTGCCGATGCAGCTCGGGCGCTGACATTGGCTGGCAAGACCGAAGACGCCAAGAAGCTTTGGTCTGAGCTGGCCGCGAAGCGTGAGTCGCCGGTCCTGGCCGAGGCTCGGGTTCGGCTTGGCGAGCTAGAGGGGAAGAAGTAAGCCTTTAGGCTAAACGGTCGCTCTGGGGGCCGGAGTGGGGGCTAACTTGGAGCCGACTTACTACGTATAATATGTATTATGTAAAGCAAATAGGTGGAGAACTGTGGAAATCCCCACAATTCCACTGATTTGGCTGTTCTGAGGCGTCCTTCCCGGTTCGGATGATCGAACCGATGCCCTCAGACCTCGGACAACTGCCCCGTAAAGACGATTCGCGCCTCGCCGCCCAGCGACGGCACTATGGCGCCCGCGACATGGCGCAGCGAGACGGTCAGCGTCTTGCCGGACCTGGTCCGAAGGCGGGTCTCACTGCCGCTGACCCCCCAGGATTCCAGCAGAATCGCCGCCGCGACGGCCCCAGTTCCGCAGGCCAAGGTCTCGCCCTCGACCCCGCGTTCAAAGGTCCGGATCGTAAAGGTCCCGTCGCCGGCTGGGGCTACGAAGTTCGCATTCGCGCCGCTCTTGAAGCTTGGGTGATTCCGCAGAAAGGTCCCGCGGCCGAGAACGTCGGTGTTTGACGTATCGTCAAGCAGAACAACGACATGCGGCACTCCAGTGTCGGCGAATCCGAGGCGAATCTCCCCACGGGCACGCTCGATCGGCGTGTAATCAGGGGTTACGACGGCCGGAGGCTGCAGGTCGATCTGGGGCTCCCCGTCTACAAGTCGGGCGGAAATGGTGCCGGCGTCAGTCGCGAATGACATTTCACCATGGCCGACTATCCCAAGCTCGGAGGCAAGCCGCGTACTGCAAAGCGAGGCGTTCCCGCACAGCTCTCCAAGGCTCCCATCTCGGTTGAAGTAACGTATCCTAAAGTCTTGCTGTGTATCGGTTTGGATCAATACAACTCCATCAGAACCTACACCGGTCGCGCGGGCGCAAATCCGATCAATCATCGCTGGTTCCGATATATCGGAATGCTTATCAGAGCGTGCGTCAAAGAAAAGAAAGTCATTCCCTGACCCGCTCATCTTCCAGAACTTATGCCCTTTGGGGATGCTCACAAGCGGCCGGTCATCCCCCAGAAGCGGAGGCGCCAGACCATGGTCACTGCCTCTCCAACGATTCCCTTGCTCATCTTGGATTGGCCGAGTGTTCGGTCGGCAAAGACAATCGGGATCTCGACGCAGCTGTACCCCTTGGCGAACGCCCGGAAGCTCATCTCGATTTGGAAGCCGTAGCCGTTGGAGCGGACGTCGGACAGGTCGATCGCCTCAAGAACCCGACGGTGAAAGCACTTGAAGCCGCCCGTCGCGTCCCAGAGCTTCATCCCGGTCACAATTCGGACGTACACATTGGCAAAGTAGCTCAGCAGCAGCCGCGACATGGGCCAGTTCACCACCGTCACTCGGCCGTCCAGATAGCGCGATCCCAGGACAAAGTCCGCCCGTTGGGCGGCTTCGAGGAACTGTGGGAGATGGGCCGGATCATGGGAGAAGTCGGCGTCCATCTCAAAGATGTACTCGTAGTCGCGCGCCAAGGCCCATCCAAAGCCGTCCCGATAGGCGGTCCCGAGTCCCAGCTTCCCTGGCCGGCGCATCAGGTGCACCCGGGGATTATCGCGGCTGATCGCCTGGACAATGTCGCCGGTGCCGTCTGGAGAGTTGTCGTCCACGACGAGTATTTCGAGGCGGTCGTCCTTGGGGAGTACCGCATCGATCAACGAGCGGATGTTCTCCTTCTCGTTGTAGGTCGGGACGATAACGAGCGCCTTGTCGGACATGTCAGACCGTGCCCTTCCGTCGCCCCGTCACCGCTCCGCCAACCACGGCGAGGAGTGAGAGCAGGATGGCCACGAAGGTGACCTTCTTGCCGGTACGGTAGCTGTCGCTGTCGAAGGTGAGTTCCACGGACTTAGCTCCTTCCGGAAGCGGGATACCCATTAATACGTAATCGGCACGCTCGACGTTTACGGGCTTGCCGTCGATGGTCGCATGCCAGCCGGGATAATAGTTCTCGCTGACCACTAACGCGGAGCCCTTGGGAGCTGGCTCGCTCAGCGTCAGCGCGATATGTCCGGCATCGTAGGTGGTGACATTCGTCGTGATCGCGAGCGGGGCCGGCGGAGCAGTGATCTGAACTCCAGCAACCTTGGAAGCGGTATCAAAAAGTGCGATGCTGCGCGTCGGGAAGTTTGCTGATTTCACGGCTTCGAGTACGGCCGCATCTGGGAACTTCATGATGACGGGAGTGACCCAGGCAAGCGCGTGGTCGCCAGGAAGCTTGAAGAGCGAGACCGGCGTTCCGGCGGCGTTCTTGGTACTGCGCACTACTACGGTCGCGCCCGGGATAGGAAGCGAGTCGGTGTTGGTCAGCAGGTACCCTGAGTTACTCAGTGCCCAGAAGGTTGGGTTCCCCATCTGGTCGTAGCCCTGATCCTTGCCGTCAAACTGCTGATAGCGGCCGAGCTCGTTCCCGTGGTAGCCGATCATCGATTGCCTGATTCGGTGGGTCATCAACCCATCGGCCTCGAGGAAGGGATCGCGCCGGGCGCCGGGGAATGTTGGCAGCATGAACGCAATCACGCGTGTGGGCTGCACTTCGCTTTTGAGCAGGTCCAGGGCCTTATCTGTCGCAAAAAGTTCGTTAGCCGGCTTCGTGAAATCCCAGTAGAGCCGCTCCACACTGAACAGATCAAGCGCCGTGATCGCGACAAGGGCCCAGCCGGCCATAGCGGCCGTCAGCTTCTGCTTGGCGAGCGCGTACAGTACGCCAGCTGCAAGCGCCACAAAAAGCAGCGAACGAAGCGCTCCGAGTCTCACGGCATCAGCGTTGGCATCAACGCGCTCGGCGAACTCGGGGCGAACGGCCACGGCATTCCCAAGGGCGGTAAAGCCTCCGACCATGGCGAACACGGCAATCCCGGCCGCAACGCTGACCCAGGTCAAGGCGAACTTGGTCCCCTTCCCTCCCGTCAGCAACTTCTCGGTGCCGAGTCCAGCGAGGGCGGCAAGTGCGAAGCTATTCACGTACATGATGGTCATCGGGGCGCGGAAGAACTTGGTCCCCGGGACGAGCGCGTACACCAGCTGATAAAACGGCGTAAACTCGCCAAAGGCCCAGAGGAGGGTGACCACGAAGGTCCCGATCCAGAACCAGGCGAATCGTCTGCGTGCGCCGGCCCAGCCGCCGAGTCCAGCAACGGCCAACATCAGCACGGCAGCGCCGGCATACTCGCTGTGGAAATGAATGCCGTTGCGTCCCCAGTAGGAATCAAGAATTCCGGAGAACTGCGGCAAGTAGGTATTGATAATCTCCTCAAGCGGGAGCGAGAAGGATGTCGAGTATGCGTAGTCGCGGCCGCCAGCGCGCGGCGAAAACGCCACATATTCGCGAACGGGGAGATATTGAATGGCGCCAATCGCTGCGCCGAGCAGCACCGCACCTAGGGCACAGGCGAGGCGCTGGATGGCCACGTTGATGCTGAGCTTGTCCTTGCCTTCGCCGGCGAACGCCAGAAAGAGCGCGTATGCGCCTGAGGTGAGCAACAAGTACTGCAAGAGCTGCGGATGCGGCGAGAGCACCGCGAGTCCGATAAGCAACGAGAGCACGCCCCAAGCCCAGCGCTTACCGTCGCGCATCCCCCAGGTAATCACAAGCAGAACGAGGGGAAAGAGAGCCGAGACAAATAGTTTGCCGTCGTGTCCCGCCGAAACGAGCGAAGACACTTGGCCGCTCATCATGTAGGCGACGCCGCCAACCACCGCCGCGAAGAATGATAACCGCGCGGCTTGACGTAGGAACCAGTAGGTGGCTAACCCGGACAGGAAGAAATGCAGAATCATTCCCCACGCCATCGCCGCACCGACAGGCATGATGAGGCGAAGCAGGAAGGTTGGGTAGAAAATGTCGCCGTGCATTGCCGCAATGAACGGCATCCCGCCGAACAGGTATGGGTTCCACTGCGGGATCGAACCATGCGACTTGAAGTAGCTCGCCGCGAACTCACGAAACGCGTACCCGGCGAGATACTGATCGCTGTTCACATTGCCGAGGAACTTCCCCGTGAGCACTGGCCAGGCGAGCGACAGGGCGCAGACGGCGTAGACGAGAGCGGCCCACGCCGTAGCGTACGACGGTGCGGCGGGAGCCGCCGAGGCGGAGGAGTTCGCGGTCGAGACGGGCGTGCGAGCCATGCGCGAGTCAGGGAGTAGGCGGAGTGGAACGGCGGAGCGCGAGAAGCAGAAGACCTGGTGCGGCTTCGAGCACCGTGAGCCAGAGTCGGGATACGACGATCAACAACAGGGCGTCCGGAACGGGATGCATTGCCGCCGCAGCGATGAGCCGCTGCAGCACATCCTCTCGCGCCCCAATCCCACCGGGCGCGAAGAGGAACACGTAACCTGCCAGGTACGACAATGTGAAAACTGCGATATAGGACGCGGTCGTGCCACTGGTAGAGCCAAACAACGCGGCCGCCAGCAGTTGAAAGGCGACCCCGTACAGCACCCATGCGATCATGCACCCAACGAGGGCCACAAACATTGCGGACGGGGGCACTTTGGGCTCAGCAATCGGCTTCCGGAGCACCAACGAGGCAAGCCTCGCAATCCAGGGGAGGAGCCACGGGGTAGCTAACGCCAGCACCGTTACGATCAGGAGCATAGGGACGACTCTGGCGCCGGGAATCAGCTGGGCCGCGGTAAGCAGGACCACGAGCATTCCGGCGAGCAGGTTGACGAGGTTTACAACTAGCGATGACCCAACCGCGGCCACCGCCGGCACCCCGCTCTGCTCTGCCAAGAGACTCATCGCGCCGATCTGCCAGACCTTCCCCGGGACGTACTTGCCGAGGTTGCTCACAAACCAGATGCGTGCCGCGGACGTCCAGGCGATCTGCGCGCCCCACGCCACCACGGTTCGGCGCCACGTTTCGATAAGCACCGCATAGCTGATGAGTACGACGAACCCCGAAAGCGCGAGGAGTCCCCACGCGGGGTGCAGCTCGTCCCATCGCGCGCCGATTGCAGAGCGCTGTTCGAGCAGACTTCGCCCGAAAAACCAGAGCACGACGGCGACGAGCACGAGGCTCAGGGCGCGCCCCCATGTGGTCCTAAGCATGGTCGATTGCCTGCCGGTAGATGTCGAGGTACCGTGCAGCGGCGACCGCGGGATCAAACCGTGTGAGCATCGACTCGCGAGCCGCGGCACCGCGCCGGTTCCGCTCAGTGGGGTTCGCACCAGCCTCCCGCATAGCCTCGGTGAGCGCGGACACGTCGCCCGGAGGCACGAGCCAGCCCGCGCTTGGACTGCTGACGACATCGGTGATTCCGCCGCCGTCGTACGCGATTGTCGGTGTTCCGCAGCAGGCGGCTTCGACCGCGACGAGACCGAGCCCTTCTTGGTCGCTTGGCACTACCAGCGCAGTCGCACGACGATACAGCGCGGGCAAATCGCACTGAGCAAGCATTCCGTGCCAGGTCACGCGGCGTTCGACTCCGAGCGTGGTTGCGAGGGTGTGTAACGTCACTGAGTCTTCGCCTTCGCCAACAATGTCGAGCTGCGCGGTTGGCTCACAGCGAGCGAGCGCACGCAGCACGTCGGATACTCCCTTCTGCGCATTCAGGCGACCCACAAAAAGAAACCGCTCTTTTTCGGCTGTGGCACTCACAAGGGTGAATACCGAGAGATCAATCGGCATCGGCGCGACCTGCACCTGTTGCCCTAAAGCAATGGCCCCAATCTCCCGTGCGAGAAACTCTGAAACAGCAGTGACGTGTGTTGATCGACGGAGGACGCGTCGCATGAGGCCGACCGCGACAGAATGACCTTTCGCCAGACGGACATCCGATCCGTGAAGCGTTGTCACGAGTGGCGTCTTGCCGACACCGCCGATTGCGCTCAAGCCACCAGGAAACCACCAGTGCGCATGGACGACATTCGGAGCGTCGTGCGCAACAGCTCGTCGAAGCGCGAAAGCTCCAGCTGCCACGAGCCCTGCGAGTGACGCGAGTCCCTTTGGCCCTGAGGCTTGAGAG
>Ga0114966_10000315_pt1 | contig 46995 bp, 39 predicted proteins | sample M_130207_XF_Meta_FD_87029 | JGI IMG/M metagenome (GOLD analysis project Ga0114966, IMG submission 87029) | Freshwater microbial communities from Lake Montjoie, Canada to study carbon cycling - M_130207_XF_MetaG | ecosystem: Environmental > Aquatic > Freshwater > Lake | place: Lake Montjoie... | reverse complement strand
CGGCTTGATCGGATGGCCGGCCTCAGTGCCCGAGCCGGCTTGATCGGATGGCCGGCCTCAGTGCCCGAGCCGGCTTGATCGGATGGCCGGCCTCAGTGCCCGAGCCGGCCGCGACCCATGCGGAGCAGCAGCATCGCCAGATCCTTGCCATCGGGGCCGAGATCGCTGTAGCGCTCGATGACCTTCATCTCCCGGCTGTGTACCAACCGGGTTCCGCCGGAGGCCATCCGGACCTTGCCGATCACCTGCGAAACCTCGGTGCGGCGCTTCACGGCCGCCAGGATCTCGGCGTCGAGTCGGTCGATCTCGGTGCGCAACGCGTCGATATCGGGTTCAGCGTCGACCGTCATGTCATTCTCCTCGTGTGGGTGTTGTGGTGTCATTGATCCGGGTGGTGTCATCGGTCCGGGCCTCACACAAGAAACGAGCCCCGGATCCGTTTGCGGACCGCGGGGCTCTCGGGTTCGAGCAGCTACACCACCGCGGGTACCGCAAACCGGTACCCGCTAAAAAATCGCTGTAGCTGCCATGCAGTTAGCACTCTCCGAGTGTGCCACTCCGAGGGCGGCGGGTGCAAAAAAATCGTCGGCAAACGGCGGTAAGTTAGTCCGGACATGAGTGTTCACCGGACTGACGCCACCGCCTCCGCCGAGGCGGCCGAACTCCTCGCCGGGCTCAACCCTGAACAGTGCCGGGCCGTGCTGCACCAGGGATCGCCGCTGCTGATCGTGGCCGGCGCCGGCTCGGGCAAGACGGCGGTGCTGACCCGGCGGATCGCCTACCTGCTGGCGGCCCGCGATGTCGGCTCGGGCCAGATCCTGGCGATCACGTTCACCAATAAAGCCGCCGCGGAGATGCGCGAACGGGTGGCCCAACTCATCGGGCCGCGGGCCCGCACCATGTGGGTGTCGACGTTCCACTCCACGTGTGTGCGGATCCTGCGGAACCAGGCCTCGCTGCTGCCCGGGCGCAACTCCAACTTCTCGATCTATGACGCCGACGATTCCCGTCGGCTGCTGCTCATGGTCGGCCGCGACATCGGTATCGACGTCAAGCGGTATTCGCCGCGGCTGCTGTCCAACTCGATCTCCAACCTCAAGAACGAGTTGATCACGCCTGAACAGGCGGTCGCCGCGCTGGAAACGGACTGCGACGAACTCGCTCGGATCGTTGCCGAGGTATACGGGGAGTACCAGCGTCGTCTGCGGACCGCGAATGCCTTCGACTTTGATGACTTGATCGGCGAGACCGTCGCAGTGCTGCAAAACTACCCGCAGATCGCGCAGTACTACCGACGCCGTTTCCGCCACATCCTGGTGGACGAATACCAGGACACCAACCATGCACAGTACGTATTGGTGCGCGAACTCGTCGGCGTCGGAGCTTCGGATGTCGATCAGGTGCCGCCTGCGGAGCTGTGCGTGGTGGGCGATGCCGATCAGTCCATTTACGCATTCCGCGGTGCGACGATCCGCAATATCGAGGATTTTGAGCGCGACTTCTCCAGTGCAACAACGATTCTGCTCGAACAAAACTACCGCTCAACCCAGAACATTCTATCGGCGGCCAACTCGGTAATTTCGTGCAATGCGGGTCGGCGTGAGAAGAGATTGTGGACAGACTCAGGCGACGGCGATCCGATCGTCGGCTACGTCGCCGACAACGAACACGATGAAGCCAGGTTCGTCGCAGGCGAGATCGATGCGCTCGCCGATCGTGGCGATATCACCTACAACGACGTCGCGGTCTTCTACCGCACCAACAATTCGTCGCGGTCGGTGGAGGAGGTCTTCATTCGCGCCGGCATCCCGTACAAGGTGGTCGGCGGTGTTCGGTTTTACGAGCGCAAGGAGATTCGCGATATCGTCGCCTACCTCCGGGTGCTGGACAACCCGGGCGACACGGTAAGCCTGCGGCGCATCCTCAACACCCCGCGCCGCGGCATCGGGGACCGCGCCGAGGCATGCGTCGCCGTGTACGCCGAAGGTGCCGGCGCTACGTTCGCCGATGCGCTTCGCGCCGCGGCCGAGGGCAAGGTGCCGATGCTCAACTCTCGCTCGGAGAAGGCGATAGCGGGTTTCGTCGACCTGCTCGACGAGTTGCGTGGACGCCTCGATGACGAACTCGGCGACATCGTCGAGGCGGTCCTTGACCGCACCGGCTATCGCACCGAGTTGGAGTCCTCTAACGATCCGCAGGACCTGGCCAGGCTGGACAACCTCAACGAATTAGTCAGCGTCGCACACGAATTCAGTATCGACCGGGCTAATGCCGCAGCGCTGGAAACCCAACTCGATACCGAAGACTCCGATGTCGTGCAGACCGGCATACTGGCTGAATTCCTGGAAAGGGTGTCGCTGGTCGCCGACTCCGACGACATTCCCGAGAACGATTCCGGTGTGGTCACCCTGATGACCCTGCACACCGCCAAGGGCCTGGAGTTCCCGGTCGTGTTCGTCACCGGCTGGGAGGACGGCATGTTCCCCCATATGCGCTCACTCGGCGATCCGGTGGAACTCAGCGAGGAGCGCCGACTGGCCTACGTCGGAATCACCCGGGCACGTCAGCGGCTCTATCTCAGCCGGGCCAAGGTGCGATCCTCGTGGGGGCAGCCGATGCTCAACCCGGAGTCGCGCTTCCTGCGCGAGATTCCCGAGGACCTCATCGACTGGCGTCGCACGGACCCCGGTCCCGGTCCGGGCCAGTCGCTGAGCGCACCGGTCGTCGGCCGGTTCGGCTCGCCGCGCCCGGCACCGACGGGTGCGGGCAAGCGCGCACTGCTGGTGTTGGCGCAGGGCGATCGCGTCAACCACGACAAGTACGGCCTCGGACGCGTCGAAGAGGTGTCCGGTGCCGGGGAATCGGCGATGTCGCTGATCGACTTCGGCAGTGCGGGTCGAGTGAAGCTGATGCATAACCACGCACCGCTGCAGAAACTTTAGAACTGCGGTGGCGGCCCGTCGGATTTAGCCGACGTATCCGCCGATTGAAACGCCGTGGGCGGCAAGCCACGACACCGGGTCAGTCGGGTTGTTACCGCCGAGCAGCACTGAGAAGTGCAGGTGCGGACCGGTGGAGTTGCCGCGGTTACCGATGGTGGCGATCTGGTCGCCGGCGAACACCCGCTGGCCGACTTGGACATCCCAGGTGTTGATGTGGCCGTAGCGCGTCACGGTGCCATCGGAGTGCCGGATCAGCACCCAGGCGCCGTAGCCGGAATTCGTGGGCCCTGCCTCTTTGACGATGCCGTCGGTGGCGGCGTAGATCGGCGTACCGATCGGGCCGGCCAGGTCGATTCCGTCATGCAGTGCGCCCCAGCGATAACCGAAGCCCGACGTGAAGAGGCCGCGGGCGGGTTGCACGAACAGTGGGCGCTGCAACCGGGCTTCCCGAACGGCACGCTCGGCGGCATAGGCGACGCCCCTGGCCAGTTCCTCGGCGTGCACTGCCGCGTCGGCCACCGGCGTGACGGCGATCAATTGCACGCCGCGCAATTCGGCGCCCGGCATGCCCTCCATCGGCGCACGTTCGGAGGCCAGCACCGTGCGGGTCGTGGCGACGACCTCGTGCGGGGCGGTCATGGTGGTGTAAGCGGCCGCGGCGGTCGCACCGACAGCCATCGCCGCGATGAGCACACGCCCCCGGGCGGCACTCGTCGGCTGCCGACGATGCTGCGGCGTGCGGGGCAGAATATCGGTGTTCTCGGTATTGGAGTACCGGGGACGCTCGGCGCGGGAGATAGTTGTGCCATCGGTGAGGACCGCCGCCGACGCGTCCACGACCTGGAGATTCGTGGAATCCGGGGCTGGAACCGACCTGAGCTGAGTCAAAACCAAATCCTCTAGTTCGTGACCAAAGCGTTACCTGGAACCCGAACGGTAACCAAAATGAGACCAAAGTGGCAAGCCATCCGTAATCAACCCGCACTTTTGTGACTTGAATCACCCCGGCAGACCGGGCGGGATTAGTTGGGGTGGGCGGGTCGAACAGGCTGCTGGACTGTATATACAGTTCCCCCCGACGTGCTTCGTCACACGACCCGACAGACAGTGGAGCCGATGGACCTTTTCGAGTACCAAGCCAAGGAGCTGTACACCAAACACCACGTCCCCACCACGCCGGGGCGGGTCACCGAATCGGCCGAGGGCGCCAAGGCCATCGCCGAGGAGATCGGCCGGCCGGTGATGGTCAAAGCCCAGGTCAAAGCCGGCGGGCGCGGTAAAGCCGGTGGCGTGAAGTACGCCGCCACTCCCGAGGACGCCTACACCCACGCCCAGAACATCCTGGGCCTGGATATCAAGGGGCACATCGTGAAGAAGCTGCTGGTCGCCGAGGCCAGCGATATCGCCGAGGAGTACTACCTCTCCTTCCTGCTCGACCGGGCCAACCGGACCTATCTGGCGATGTGCTCAGTGGAGGGCGGCATCGAGATCGAGGAAGTTGCCGCCACCAAGCCGGAACGCCTTGCCAAGGTGCCCGTCAACGCGGTGCGGGGTGTTGACCTGGCACTCGCTCGCTCGATCGCCGAGCAGGGCCACCTGCCGGCCGAGGTGCTCGACGCCGCGGCGGTCACCATCGCCAAGCTCTGGGAGGTGTTCGTCGCCGAGGACGCCACCCTGGTCGAGGTCAACCCACTGGTACGCACACCCGACGATCAGATCCTGGCCCTGGACGGCAAGGTCACCCTGGATGGTAACGCCGATTTCCGGCACCCCGACCATGTCGCCTTCGAGGATGCCGACTCCACCGATCCGTTGGAGCTCAAGGCGAAGCAGAACGATCTGAACTACGTCAAACTCGACGGCCAGGTCGGCGTGATCGGCAACGGTGCCGGTCTGGTGATGTCGACCCTGGACGTGGTCGCTTACGCCGGAGAGAGGCACGGCGGCGTCAAACCCGCCAACTTCCTCGACATCGGTGGTGGCGCATCGGCTGAGGTAATGGCCGCCGGCCTGGACGTCATCCTGGGTGACAAACAGGTGAAGAGTGTTTTCGTCAACGTCTTCGGCGGGATCACCGCCTGCGACGCGGTGGCCAACGGAATCGTTAAGGCCCTGCAGATGCTCGGTACCGATGCCAACAAGCCGCTTGTGGTTCGACTTGACGGCAATAACGTCGAGGAGGGCCGACGCATTCTCGCCGAGGCCAACCATCCCTTGGTGACGCTCGCCGCGACCATGGATGAAGGTGCTGACAAAGCTGCAGAATTCGCTGCCGCTGCCGGAAAGGACGCATAGTCGTGTCGATCTTTTTAAACTCCGACTCCAGGGTCATCGTCCAGGGCATCACCGGAGGCGAGGCCACCAAGCACACCGCGCTGATGCTCAAGGCCGGCACCCAGGTGGTCGGCGGTGTCAACGCCCGAAAAGCCGGAACGACGGTGGCGCACAAGGATAAAGCCGGCAACGACATCGAACTTCCGGTATTCGGATCGGTCGCCGAGGCGATGAAGAAGACCGGTGCCGACACCTCGATCGCGTTCGTACCGCCGCAGTTCGCCAAGGACGCAATCATTGAGGCGATCGACGCACAGATCCCACTGCTGGTGGTCATCACGGAGGGAATTCCGGTGCAGGACAGCGCTTATGCGTGGGCCTACAACCTGGACAGGGGGAAGAAGACCCGGATCATCGGACCCAACTGCCCGGGCATCATCACACCGGGCGAGGCGCTGGTCGGCATCACTCCGGCGACCATCACCGGTAAGGGCCCCATCGGTCTGGTGTCGAAGTCTGGGACGCTGACCTATCAGATGATGTACGAACTCAGGGATTTAGGCTTCTCCACTGCAATCGGTATCGGTGGCGACCCGGTGATCGGCACCACCCATATCGATGCCATCGAGGCGTTCGAGTCCGATCCCGAAACCAAGCTCATCGTGATGATCGGTGAGATCGGCGGCGATGCCGAGGAGCGCGCGGCCGATTACATCAAGGCCAACGTCACCAAGCCGGTCGTCGGATACGTGGCCGGCTTCACCGCCCCGGAAGGCAAGACCATGGGACACGCCGGCGCCATTGTTTCGGGCTCGTCGGGGACCGCCGCGGCCAAGCAGGAGGCACTCGAAGCTGCCGGCGTCACGGTGGGCAAGACGCCGTCGGCCACCGCGGCGCTGGCACGGGAGATCCTCCAGGGTCTATGACGCACAGGGTGCGGTGCCTGTGAACGTGGTCGATCCGCATACGCCGGTCCTCGTCGGAGTTGGGCAGTTCACCGAACGTATCGACGACGCCGGCTACCGGGGTATGTCGTCGGTGGAGTTGGCGACTGCTGCGGCATCGGCCGCGCTGGTCGATACCGGGGCCGATCCAGTCGCTGTCGCGGGCGCCATTGACACCGTCGTCGGCATCCGGCAGTTCGAGATCTCCGGTCGGGGTATGGCGACGCTGGGATGTTCCACGAACTATCCGCGTTCGGTTGCCCAGCGCATCGGAGCCGCACCTGCGCGGGCGGTGCTGGAACCCATCGGCGGCCAAGGGCCTCAACATGTGATCACCGAGTTCGCCGCGGCGATCGCTGCGGGCGAGTCCGACGTCGTCATGGTGTTCGGCTCCGAGAATGGTTCCACGCTGCGGTCGTTCGCAAAGGCCGGGCCGGACAAGCCGGACCACTCCGAGACCGTCGAGGGTCAACTCGAGGACCGTGGCTACGGGTACGAGGGATTGTTCAACGACTACACCGTCGCGCACGGACTGCTCGGAGCGCCCGCCCAGTACGGGCTTCTGGAGAATGCCCGCCGAGGACGGGTGGGATTGAGCACGCCCGACTACCGGCGGGCGATGGCCGAACTGTTCGCCCCGTTCACCGCAGTTGCCGCTAAAAACCCGTATTCGTCCTCACCGGTGGCGCGCACCGTCGACGAGATCCGCACGGTAAGTGCCGATAACCGGATGATCTGTGATCCGTATCCGCGACTGTTGGTGGCGCGAGATCAGGTGAATCAGGGCGCGGCTGCGGTGCTGATGTCAATCGAAGCCGCACGCCGGCTTGGGGTGCCCGAGCAGCAGTGGGTCTACCTGCGTGGGCACGCCGATGTGGTGGACCAGCCATTACTGGACCGTGCCGACCTCAGTTACAACTCGGCGTCGATCCTCGCAGTGCAGGAGGCGCTGGCGGTGGCGGGCGTAGGCATCGACGACATCAAAACCTTCGACCTCTACAGCTGCTTCCCGGTGCCGGTGTTCAACTTCTGCGACGGTATGCGCCTGGCCACCGATGACCCACGCGGACTGACACTCACCGGTGGACTGCCGTACTTCGGCGGGCCCGGCAATGGTTATTCCCTGCATGGAATCGTCGAGACGGTTGGTGAGATGCGTTCCACACCGGGAGCGTTTGGTCTGGTCGCCGCGAATGGCGGAATCATGAGTAAGTACTCGGTGGGGGTGTACTCCACGGAGGCGGCCGAGTGGAAGACCGACGACAGCGCACGCTTGCGCGAGTCCGTCGCCGCCCGCCCCGCGGTGCCGATCACCGAACATCCCGACGGGGCAGCCACCATCGAGACCTACACCGTTCGTTACGACTGGCCGGTGCGCACCGGCATCATCATCGGCCGACTCGACTCCGACCACGGCCGATTCATGGCGCTGACGGATGATCCCGAACTTCTCGAACTACTTATCGATGGTGAGCCCCTGGGTGCCGGCATTCGGGTTCGGCCACAGGAAAAGGTGAACCGGGCTGTGCTGGCCTGACCCGCTCAGAAAGCGGATGCCAGCGCGGAGGCGAATTCGGTGCAAAACCAGTCGACGTCGGAACGCGAGAACACCAGTGGCGGGCGGATTTTCAGCACGCTGCCGTCGTGCCCGCATACCGAGATCAGCACTCGGCGTTCGCGCATTGCGTTGACCAGGGCCTTGGCTCCAGCCCGGTCCGGGTCGCCGGAGTCGGCGACTACTTCAACACCGATGTAGAGACCGGTGCCGCGGACCTCGCCGATGCGCGGGTGTCCCTGGGTCACCAAGATCAGTTCGTCACGCAGCAGCCGGCCGACGTCGGCGGCGTTGGCAATCAACTTCTCATCCTCGATCACATCGAGCACCGCGGCGGCCGCGGCGATGGTGACCGGGTTCCCACCGAACGTGTTGAAATACGCCACGCCGTCGCCGAAGGCTTCTAAAACGTCGGCCCGGGCTGCGACCGCGGCGATGGGCATGCCACTGCCCATCGGCTTGCCCATCGTGACGATGTCGGGCACTACACCATGACGGACGAAGCCCCACATTGATTCCCCGGTACGGCCGAAGCCCGGTTGTACCTCATCGGCGATGAATACCCCGCCTGCGCGACGCACCGACGCCACTGTCGGTGCCAGAACCGACGGGTCGGGGTAAATGCCGTCGGAGGAGAAGATGGTGTCAACGATCAACGCGCTCAGGCCGATTCCCGCGGCGTTCAGATCGGCGATCGCAGTGGTGACGTCCGCGGCGAACCGGTCGGCGAGTTCACCGGCCGGAATGCGGTAGCTGTCCGGCGGGTCGACGATGCGCACGTGTTCGCCGATCGATGTCCTACCTCCGAGGGACGGCGAGATGGCCGTCACCGCGGCGGTATTGCCGTGGTAGGCATCCCTGGTGATCACAACACCCTTAGCGCCGGTGTGCATTTCGGCGATGCGCAATGCCAGATCGTTGACCTCGGAACCGGTGCAGGCGTACATCACCCGGTTCACCTGCTCGGGCAGGGTGACGAGAAGTCGCTCGCTGTAATCGACGATTCCGCTGTGTAGATAGCGGGTGTGAGTGTTGAGTGTCCCAAGCTGGCGGCTGACCGCCTGCACCACATGTGGATGGCAGTGGCCGACACTGGCGACGTTGTTGTAGGCATCCAGGAAGCAGGCGTCGTTGATGTCGTAGAGCTTGGTGCCGACTCCGCGGACCAGGTGGATGGGACGGTCGTAGAAAAGCCGATAGGACGGCCCCAGCAGTTGGTCGCGCGCGGCGATCAAGGATCCGGTCGCCGGATCTACGGGATGATCCGGGGAGTAGCTGTTGGAGTCCATGATGTTGGAGAAACCCACGTGCCGCTCCTTCCGTACGTAACACCGCGGTAAAGCTTGATCGTTTCGGTCTGCCGCTCACGTAGTTGTAGTCCAGACTCGGTGCATGTCGGGACTGCCCTCGAATCATATGACCTTCGCGCGGGCATCGCTGGCCGCCTATGGTCGTGCGACTGATTCGTCGTTGCGGCTGCTCAGTCTGTCGGAGAACGCCACGTATTTCGTTGAGGACGACGAGCCGATGGTGCTGCGGGTGCATCGGCCCGGCTACCACTCGCTGGATGCAATTCGCTCGGAACTGGCGTGGATGAAGGCGCTGCGCAGCGAGACGCCGGTCGCCACGCCCGAACTCATCTGCGCACGAGACGGCAGCGACGTGGTGACGGCCGAGGTCGACGGTGCGGTACTGCATGTCGATGCGGTGACCTACGTCCCGGGCTGCACGGCCGAGGAGGATCCGGATGCCGTCGGGTTCGATGAGTTGGGCCGGCTGACCGCGATCATGCACGACCATGCCCGGCACTGGACGGCGCCGGGCGGTTTCACCCGGTTCCGTTGGGACCTGGAGACCATCCTGGGACCGCAGGCGCGGTGGGGAAACTGGCGGCTGGCGCCCGGACTCACCGAGTCCGACCGAGACTGGATCGGCCGTGCCGCTGCGGACATCAGCGAACGACTGACGGAATTCGGCTGCGCAACAGATCGTTTCGGGCTCGTCCATGCCGATCTGCGGCTGGCGAATCTGATGGTTGATCCGTCCGTGCCCGGCAGTGGAATCACCGTGATCGACTTCGACGACTGTGGTTGGTCCTGGTATCTCGCCGACCTCGGTGCGGCCGTCTCGTTCATCGAGGACACCCCGGCCGGCGAGCGGATCATCTCCGAGTGGCTGACCGGCTATCTCGACGTCGGCACCATCGCGCCGGATCATCTGGAATTGATACCGGCTTTCGTCATGATGCGCCGGATCATGTTGACGGCGTGGATCGCATCGCACTTCGACGCCGATTCCGCGATCGGCGTCGGCGAGGATTTCGCCCCCAACACCGCCCGGCTCGCCGAGCGTTATCTCCATGACCGCTCGTGGTTGCGCGAAGCGATCTTCGGATCGCGATGCTGAAAACGGAAAGGGATACAACATGTTTGACTTGAGTTCAATCTCGGTTCTGGTGACCGGCGGCAGCAAGGGCATCGGCCGGGGGATCGCATCGGTGTTCGCCGCCGCGGGTGCCAATGTGGCGGTCGCAGCCCGATCGGCTGCGGAGATCAACATCGCGGTCGCCGATCTGAACACCAAGGGTTCCGGGAAGGTCCTCGGGGTACCCGCCGATGTGTCCGATCCGAACTCGTGTGCCGCCCTCGCAGCCGCCGTCGTGGCGGAGTTCGGCGGGTTGGATGTGGTGTGTGCCAACGCCGGTATCTTCCCCGAGGCGCCGCTGGCGACGATGACGCCGGCTCAGTTGGCCGAGGTGCTCGACGTCAATGTCAAGGGCACCGTCTACACGGTGCAGGCCTGCCTGGACGCGCTGACGGAGTCGGGCCGCGGCCGGGTGATCCTGACCTCGTCAATCACCGGTCCGATCACCGGATTCCCGGGCTGGTCGCACTATGGGGCGTCGAAGGCGGCGCAACTGGGCTTCATGCGCACGGCCGCCATCGAACTCGCGCCGCGGCGTATCACCGTCAACGCGGTGCTGCCGGGCAATATCTTCACCGAAGGTCTGGCCGATATGGGCGAGGACTACATCGCCGGGATGGTTCGCGCGATCCCCGCCGGTGTGCTGGGCACACCTGAGGACATCGGCTACCTTGCAGCATTCCTCGCCACCGTCGAGGCGGGCTACATCACCGGACAGGCCATCGCCGTCGACGGCGGGCAGGTACTGCCCGAATCGCCCGCCGCGGTTAACCCGTAGCTGTCACGCCATCGCGGCGAGCTTGCCGGCCAGCCTTTCCACGTATCCGGCAACCTCGTCGGTCGACTTGTCGGGCAGTCCGAACAGAACCTCGGTGACCCCGATCTGCCGCCAGTGCGCAAGCTTCTCGGCCACCGGTTTGAAATCCAGCGCGACGATCTGCGGGGCGCCCTCGCGTCCGGCCTCGGCCCAGGACCGCTTGAGCACCTTCACCGGTTCGTCGATGTCGAAATCGCGCGGGGTGGTGATCCAGCCGTCGGCCGAGCGCGCGATCCACGCGAAGTTCTTCTCGGTGCCGGCCGCACCGACGAGCACCGGAATGTGGGCCTGCACCGGTTTGGGCCAGGCCCAACTCGGTCCGAAGTTGACGAACTCGCCTTCGAATGAGGCCTCTTCACTAGTCCAGAGTTCACGCATTGCCTCGATGTATTCGCGCAGCATTGTGCGGCGTCGGCCGGGCGGAACCTTATGGTCGGCGAGTTCGTCGGTGTTCCAGCCGAACCCGACGCCGACGCTGACCCGGCCCCCGGATAGATGGTCGAGGGTGGCAATCGTTTTCGCCAGGCTGATCGGGTCGTGTTCGACGGGCAGAGCGACGGCTGTGGACAGCCGCACCCGCGAGGTGACGGCCGCCGCGGTGGCCAGACTGACCCACGGGTCCAGCGTGCGCATGTAGCGGTCATCAGGCAGCGATTCGTCACCTGTCGTCGGATGCGCGGCTTCCCGCTTCACCGGGATGTGGGTGTGCTCGGGCACGTAGAAGGTCGCAAAGCCGTGATCATCGGCGAGCTTCGCAGCCGCCGCCGGAGTGATCCCGCGATCGCTGGTGAAAAGAACGAGCCCGTAATCCATCCACAGATTAGAACGTGTTCCAGTACCGGGGGCAAGCTGCGGCCTGCGCTGACACGCCCGGTGTCGGCCGCGCGGAGACGGTGGTGCGATAGCGTGAGGCCATGACTTACCCTCCCACCAACCCCGGCTACCCAGCGCCGCAGCAGCCAGGCGGCTACGGCGCCCCGACTGCGCCGACGTACCCGGCGCCGGCGGCCGGGCCCAGCAGGTTGCCGATGTACTTGACCGCGGGTGTGGTGGCGTTGGGTCTGGCCGCGTACCTGGCAAGCTTCGGTCCGCTCTTGAGCATCAATACCAATGTCGGCCCGTTCGGCGGAGCCGAGTTCACCGCCAGTGGCCTGAGCTACTGGACCGTGGCCGCGCTTCTTGCCGCTCTGCTGGCCGCAGTGGGCCTGCTGCCCAAATCCAAGAATTACTCCGCCGTGGTCGCGGTGACCGCGGTGCTGGGTGTGTTGCTGGCCCTCGGCCAGGTATTCAACCGGCCGAAGGGATTCTCGATCGGCTGGGCGCTGTGGCTGGTGTTGGCCTTCACCCTGTTGCAGGCGATCGCGGCAGTGGCCGCATTGCTGTTCGAGGCCGGAGTTCTCACGCTGCCGGCGCCGCGTCCCCGGTATGAACAGTACGGCCAGTACGGGCCCCCGCCCGGCGGGTATTACGGGCAGCCGGGAGGCCACGGTCCGGCGCAGCGGCCCGGCTATCCGACGCAGTATCCGGGCGGCTACCCCACGGCGCCGGTGTCAGGTGGGGCAGGTGGGGCAGGTGGGTATGCCCCCCTCGACGGCCCGGTCGATAACTCCCCGGAGACTCCGCCTACCGGGTTCGCCAGCTATTCGCCGACAGCCGCGGCCGTCTCAAGCCAACCGCCGATGTCCTCAGAGCCGCCGTCGGGTCCGACGTCGTCGTCCTGACCGGGCATCGCACGCCACTCGCCTGAAACCGCGCGACGAGTGAGACCAATCCAGGGCAGGCTGCCACCGGCAGTCGGCCTCCCACAGCCCCGAGACCTGGTTCGGGTGGCCTTCGGCCCGTCGCTGGTGGCACTTGTCGTCATCGCCGCGGTAACCCTCGTCCAACTCGTGGTCGCCAATAGCGATCTCATCGGAACTCTGGGTGCGGTTGCCAGCATGTGGTTGGCGGTGCATCTGGTGCCGGTCTCGATCGGCGGGCAGCAGTTGGGTGTGCTGCCACTGGCTCCGGCGGCACTGATGGTCTGGGCGACTGCGCGCGGCACCGCGCAGATCACCCCGCCGCGCGGCTCATGGTTCGTCGTGCGTTGGATCGTCGGGTCCGCACTCGGCGGACCACTCCTCATCGCGGCGATCGCGCTTGCCGTCGTGCACGACGCAGCGTCGGTCCTTACCGTATTGCAGACGCCACATGCGTTGCGTGCCTTCGCCGGAGTGCTTGCGGTGCACGGACTTGGCACGCTGATCGGGGTCGGGTCGAGGGTGGGCCGACGCGAACTGTCGAGGCTCGGCCTGCCGAGTTGGCTGACCGATACCGTGCGCCCGGCGATGGTCGGAATCGCCGCGTTGCTGGCACTCTCGTGTGCGGTCGTCGCGGCGTCGCTGGTGGTGCATTGGGGGACTATGCACCAACTGTTCGGCATCACCGACTCGTTCTTCGGCCAGCTGAGCCTGGCCCTGATGTCGCTGCTGTACCTACCCAACGTGGTGGTGGGTGCGGCGGCGATCGCGGTGGGCTCCAGCGCCCACATCGGCTTCGCGACGTTCAGCGCCTTCACCGTGTTCGGTGGCGATATCCCGGCGTTGCCGATCCTGGCTGCAGCGCCCACTCCGCCCCTGGGTCCGGTGTGGGTGGCCCTGTTGATCATCGGCGCGGCCGCGGGTGTGGCGATCGGCCAGCAGTGTGCGCGGCGCCCACTGCCGCTTCCGATGGCGTTCGCCAAACTTGCGGTGGCCGCACTGCTGGCGGCGATAAGCCTGGCCCTGCTGGGCGCCGCCGCCGGCGGCGAATTGGGTAACTTCGGCCGCGTCGGCGTCGATCACTCGACGTTCGCGCCCGGAGCGTTCCTCTGCTTCTTCGTCGTCGGCGGTCTGACCGTGGTGATGGCCGGCGGCGTCAGCCCCCGGCCCAGGAAGGTGGTGCGCCCGGTGGAAGCCACACCGGTGCCGACCGACGATCAGTCCGAGCCGATGACTGACACCCCGGACCTCGCACCACCTGGGGACCTCGAAGCACCCGTGGATCGCGAAGCTGAGCGTGCGTCCGCGGCGGACAACGACGAGCAATCCCGCCCTGAGAACACACTCGAGGAGCCTGAATCCGATGCTCCAGCCGATCCGGACCCGGAACCTCGGCCGGAACCCGAACCTGAACCCGAACCCGAGCCGGAACCCGGCCCGCCGCCGCCCCCGGTGAAGCCGGCGCCGGACGCCGAGGATGTGGAGGATCTGATGTTCGTCGACGACGATATCGAGGCGAGTCGCCGACCGCGCCGACCCCAACCGCCTGCCGGCACCGGTTAACAGGCTCCCGCTAGGCTCATCGCCGTGCCAGAACCGATCCGCGTGCCGCCGAGTGCGCCGGCGCGACTGGTGGTGCTGGCCTCGGGGACCGGGTCGCTGCTGCGATCGCTGCTCGAGGCTGCCGTCGGTGACTATCCGGCCCGGGTCGTCGCCGTCGGAACCGACCGCGACTGCCCGGCCGAACACATCGCGGCCACCGCGCAGATCCCGTCCTACCGCGTGCGACTCGGTGATCACCCGGACCGCTGCGCATGGGATGCCGCGCTGACCGCTGCCACTGAGCAGCACGCACCCGACCTGATCGTGTCGGTGGGTTTCATGAAAATACTTGGACCGGTGTTCCTTTCGCGTTTCCTGGGTCGGGTGGTCAACACGCATCCGGCATTGCTGCCGGCCTTTCCGGGAGCGCATGCGGTTCCCGAAGCGCTCGATTACGGCGTCAGAGTCACCGGATGCACCGTGCACCTGGTGGACGCCGGAGTGGATACCGGTCCGATTCTGGCTCAGCGCGCGGTCGAGGTTCGCGACGGCGATGATGAACAACAATTGCACGAACGGATCAAGGTGGTCGAGCGACGACTGCTGGTGGACGTGCTGGCTGCACTGGCGATCCACGGTGTGGTCTGGACTGGACGAAAGGCAACCCTGGGAATGATGCAACCATGACGGCGCAGACGTTGATCGGGCGCAGGCCCATCCGACGAGCACTCATCAGTGTTTACGACAAGAGCGGACTGATCCCGCTCGCCAAGGGCTTGCACGAGGCCGGGGTAGAACTCGTCTCCACCGGTTCGACCGCGAAAACGATTGCCGACAAGGGGATTCCGGTCACCGCGGTCGAGTCCGTCACAGGCTTCCCCGAGATACTCGACGGGCGCGTGAAGACACTGCATCCCCATGTTCACGCCGGACTGCTGGCTGACACCCGCAACCCGGAGCACGTCGCCGCGCTTGAGCGCCTGAAGATCGAACCCTTCGACCTCGTCGTGGTCAACCTGTATCCGTTCAGCGAAACGGTGGACTCCGGTGCTGAGATCGACGAGTGCGTCGAGCAGATCGACATCGGTGGGCCGTCAATGGTGCGCGCCGCTGCTAAGAACCACGCCAGCGTCGCCGTGGTGGTGGAGCCATTGGGCTACGACGGTGTGCTCGCCGCAGTGCGGAGCGGAGGGTTCACACTGGAGGAACGAAAGAAGTTGGCGTCGTTGGCGTTTCGCCACACTGCAACCTATGACGTCGCGGTGGCGAGCTGGATGGGGTCCACTTTGGCGCCGGAGGAGGGGAGCGCACCGGAGTTCCTTTCGCCGTGGTTCGGTCGCAGTTGGCGCCGCACCTCGGTGTTGCGTTACGGCGAGAACCCCCACCAGCAGGCGGCGCTCTACAGCGATGACATCGGCTGGCCCGGCCTGGCTCAAGCTGAGCAACTGCACGGAAAAGAGATGAGCTACAACAACTTCACCGACGCTGACGCGGCGTGGCGGGCCGCCTTCGATCACCAGCAGATCTGTGTGGCCATCATCAAACACGCCAACCCGTGCGGGATCGCGGTCTCGAACGCATCGGTGGCCGACGCCCACCGCAAAGCCCACGAGTGCGACCCGTTGAGCGCCTTCGGCGGGGTCATCGCGGCCAACACCGAGGTGACCGTCGAGATGGCACAACAGGTTTCGGAGATCTTCACCGAGGTGATCATCGCGCCGGCCTACGAAGAGGGCGCGGTCGCGATCCTCGCCGGCAAGAAAAACATTCGGGTACTCGTGGCCGGGGAGCCTGAGGTCGGCGGGGTGGAGATCCGCCAGATCGGCGGCGGCCTGCTGATGCAGCAGCGCGACGCCGTCGACGCACCGGGTGATGACCCGTCCAACTGGACGCTTGCGGCCGGCTCTGCAGCCGACGAAGCTACCCTGGCGGACCTGAGCTTCGCCTGGCGTACCTGTCGCGCGGTGAAGTCGAACGCGATCGTCATCGCCGCCGACGGTGCCACTGTCGGTGTCGGGATGGGACAGGTGAACCGGGTCGACGCGGCCAGGCTCGCGGTCGAACGCGGTGGTGACCGGGTGCGCGGCGCGGTTGCCGCGTCCGATGCGTTCTTCCCGTTTCCCGACGGCTTGGTAACCCTGACTGCCGCGGGCGTGAAGGCCGTCGTGCACCCCGGTGGTTCGGTGCGCGATGACGAGGTCACCGCCGCCGCCACCGCCGCGGGCATCACGCTGTATCTGACCGGGGCACGGCACTTCGCGCACTGATTTCCCCAGTTTGCGAACGAGGACGGAAGTCGTCATGCATCGGTCAGCGGGACTGGCGTGGTCGTTACTCGCTGACCGTCTAGCGTGGGGGGCGTGACTGCACCCCGCACCGGCTCCGAAAACCTTCCCCGCACCCTCGGCGAGTTACGGGCCTCCGGCCACGCCGAACGCAGCGTCAAAGAAGAGATCCGGGAAAATCTCCTGGCAGCGCTGGCTGCCGGCGGCACCGTCTGGCCCGGCATCTTCGGATTCGAAGACACCGTGCTGCCGCAACTCGAGCGTGCGCTGATCGCCGGGCACGACTTCGTGTTGCTCGGCGAACGCGGCCAGGGCAAGACCCGGCTGCTGCGCTCGCTGGCCAACCTGCTCGATGAGTGGACGCCGGTGATCGCCGGCGCCGAACTCGGCGAGCATCCCTACACACCGATCACGCCGGAGTCGATTCGCCGGGCCGGCGAACTCGGCGACGCGTTGCCGGTGGCATGGCGGCACCGCAGCGAGCGCTACACCGAGAAACTCGCCACCCCGGACACCAGCGTGGCCGACCTCGTCGGCGATATCGACCCGATCAAGGTGGCCGAAGGCCGCACCCTCGGCGATCCCGAGACCATCGCCTACGGGCTCATCCCGCGCGCACACCGCGGCATCGTCGCGGTCAACGAACTCCCCGACCTTGCGGAGCGCATCCAGGTGTCCATGCTCAACGTCATGGAGGAGCGCGATATCCAGGTTCGCGGGTACACCCTGCGCCTGCCGCTGGACGTGCTCGTCGTGGCCAGTGCCAACCCGGAGGACTACACCAACCGCGGCCGCATCATCACCCCGCTCAAGGACCGCTTCGGTGCCGAGATCCGCACCCACTACCCGCGCGAACTCGATGCCGAGGTGGGAGTCATCAGCCAGGAGGCACACCTCACCGCCACGGTGCCGGACTACCTGCTGCAGATCGTCGCCCGTTTCGCGCGTTATCTGCGGGAATCCAATTCGGTGGATCAGCGGTCCGGGGTCTCGGCGCGCTTCGCCATCGCGGCGGCTGAGACGGTGGCGGCCTCGGCCCGGCACCGTGGTGCGCTGCTCGGCGAGGACGATCCGGTAGCCCGGGTGGTCGATCTTGGCACCGTGATCGACGTGCTGCGCGGCAAGCTGGAGTTTGAGTCCGGCGAGGAGGGCCGCGAACTCGCGGTGCTCGAACACCTATTGCGCCGTGCCACCGCCGACACCGCGCAGAAGGCGCTGGGCGGCATTGACGTCGGGCCACTGCTGGCCGCGGTCGAGGGCGGCTCGGCGGTGACGACGGGCGAGCAGGTGCCGGCCAAGGACGTCCTGGCAGCCCTGCCCGGCCTGCCGGTGGTCGATAAGATCGCCGAAAGACTCAATGCGAGCACCGACGGTGAACGCGCCGCCGCCTTGGAGTTGGCGCTCGAAGCGCTGTACCTGGCGAAGAAGATCGACAAGAACACCGCCGAGGGCGAAACCGTCTATGGCTAGGGATTCGAAATACACCGCCTACACCGGAGGGCCGGATCCGCTGGCTCCACCGGTGGATCTGCGTGAAGCGCTTGAACAGATCGGCCAGGACGTCATGGAGGGCACCTCCCCGCGCCGGGCACTGGCCGAGTTACTGCGCCGCGGCAACAAGAATATGAAAGGCGCCGACCGGTTGGCAGCCGAGGTCAATCGCAGGCGGCGAGAACTGTTGTCGCGCAACAACCTCGACGGCACGCTGCAGGAGATCAAGAAGCTGCTCGACGAGGCCGTACTCGCCGAGCGCAAGGAATTGGCCCGAGCACTGGATGACGACGCGCGCTTCCAGGAAATGCAAATCGAGTCCCTTCCGCCGTCACCGGCCAAGGCGGTGCAGGAACTCTCGGAATATCAATGGCGCAGCGACGAGGCGAAGCAGAAATACGAGCAGATCAAGGATCTGCTCGGCCGGGAGATACTTGATCAACGCTTCGCCGGCATGAAGCAGGCACTCGAGAACGCCAGCGACGAAGACCGCCAGGCGGTTAACGAGATGCTCGACGACCTCAACGATCTGCTGGACAAACACGCCAGTGGTGAGGACACGAATGAAGACTTCGACAACTTCATGGCCAAACACGGCCAGTACTTCCCGGAAAACCCGCGCAATGTCGACGAGCTGCTGGACTCTCTCGCCAAGCGGGCCGCAGCCGCGCAGCGCTTCCGCAACAGCCTGACTCCCGAGCAGCGTGCCGAGTTGGATGCGTTGGCGCAGCAGGCTTTCGGCTCGCCGCAGTTGATGAACGCGCTGAGCAAGCTCGACGGCCACCTGCAGGCGGCCCGGCCGGGGGAGGACTGGAACGGCAGTTCGGAATTCTCCGGTGACAACCCGCTGGGCATGGGGCAGGGTGCGCAGGCGCTAGCCGACATCGGCGAACTCGAACAGTTGGCCGAGCAGCTGTCACAGAGCTACGCCGGTGCCACCATGGATGATGTCGACCTCGATGCGCTGGCCCGCCAACTCGGTGATGATGCCGCCGTCGACGCCCGCACGCTGGCGGAGTTGGAACGCGCGCTGATGAATCAGGGTTTCCTGGACCGTGGCTCCGACGGCCAGTGGCGGCTGTCCCCGAAGGCCATGCGGCAGCTCGGGCAGGCCGCGCTTCGCGATGTGGCCCAACAGCTTTCGGGTCGGCACGGCGAACGGGAAACCCGTCGCTCAGGGGCGGCCGGCGAGCTGACCGGCGCTACCCGCCCATGGGCTTTCGGTGACACTGAGCCGTGGAATGTGACCCGAACCATTACCAATGCCGTACTTCGTCGTGCTGGCAGCGAGTCAGACGGTCCGATTCGGATCGCCGTCGACGACGTCGAGGTCTCTGAGACCGAGACCCGCAGCCAGGCCGTGGTGGCGTTGCTCGTCGACACCTCGTTTTCCATGGTGATGGAGAACCGGTGGCTGCCGATGAAGCGGACCGCACTCGCTGTCAGTCATCTGGTGAGTACGAGGTTTCGCTCGGACGCGTTACAGATCATCGCGTTCGGCCGGCATGCCCGCACGGTGAGCGCCGCTGAACTGACCGGCTTGGAGGGCGTCTACGAGCAGGGCACCAACCTGCACCACGCACTGGCACTCGCGAGCCGTCACCTGCGTCGGCATCCCAACGCCCAACCGGTGGTGCTGGTGGTCACCGATGGTGAGCCGACCGCGCACCTGGAGAACTACGGCAGTGACGGAACCTCGGTGTTCTTCGACTATCCGCCGCATCCCCGGACGATCGCGCACACCGTGCGCGGCTTCGACGAGGTGGCCCGCCTTGGCGCCCAGGTCACGATCTTCCGACTGGGCGACGATCCGGGGTTGGCGCGGTTTATCGACCAGATAGCCCGCCGCGTGGAGGGCCGGGTGGTGGTGCCCGAACTCGACGGACTGGGTGCGGCGGTGGTCGGCGACTACCTGCGCTCACGACGCCGCCGACGCTGAGGGCTTTCGGGTGCGGGAGTCGGCAGAATGTCGGTCCATATAGACCCGCGCGGGAGCCAGGGGTTGCTCGGCTTTCGGTATCTGTTCGTTATCGCGTGCTCACAGTCACTCAGGGTATGAACCTACGCTTGCTGGCGGCTCACCCGGCGTTTGAGAATTTCGCTCAGGGCTGAGGTAGATTTTCGGTCTCTGGCAAACATGCCGAGGATCGGTAAATCCTGAGGGCAAACTGAGAAACTAGTGAGCAACAGCTGTTAGGCAATGGTCAGCAACGTCCGGATTCCCGCTTGGCGGCAAATCGCGCGGTTCCGTTTGCCGTATGGCAAACCTGCCCGTACTATCATGTCATTGACCTAAGTTGAGTGTTATCAAACCGACGAGTTCGCTGCGACTGGCGCGAACCGACACACAAAAGGGGTATCAGCACCATGGCGACTCGTACCAAGCCTCTGATCACGGCCGCAGCACTTGCGACCGCCGCCGCGATCGCCGTCGCTTCTCCGGCAATCGCACCGAACCTGACCCCCACCCCGAACGCGTTGTCTGCGGCTCAGGTGGAACTGACTACTTTCGCGGACCTGCTGTCAATCACCCCGGCGGAATGGAATGACTACTTCTACCTCGGCTGGGGTGGTGCCATCGGACAGATCAACGTTGATCCCCAGACCATCGAGAACGACTACTGGATACCGCAGTGCAACTACGACTGCCTGCTCCCCGGGGTGTCCGGTCTGGCCTATCTGGGCCTCGACGCGCTGATCAACGGCAACGGTGCGGGCATCGAAAATGTCAGCGGAATTTTGGAAGATCCGACCAAGCCATACAACGCGGAGACTAATCCCTACGTCGTGGAGCCGTGGGGCACCTCAGCGCTCAACTACTACTTCGAAGGCGGCTTGAGCACCTTCGCTCAGTACATCTTGCAGCAGCCGTTCGCCCCGGGCGCACCCCTTGCCAATCAGCAGATCTTCGACGCCATCAAGCTGGCATTCCAGGTTGGATCCGGCAACCTGTGGATAACCGCCTACGTGAACACGCTGTCCGCAATCGCGCAACTCGCCGAACCCATACCGGTCGTCGGCGATTACCTGTATCGCGGTATCGGGTCCTACCTCGGGTCGGCCTTCGCCAACATCGACAGCGTCTACGACTACAGCTACTACGCGGGCTGGTCGGGTGTGTTCCGCTACGTCGGTGGTGTGATCACCACCCCGTGGGCGATTACGGAGGGCCCCCTCGCCGGAGTCACTCTCCCCTTCGGCAACCCCAATCCCTACCCGTTACCCGCCCCTGAGCCGGCTGCCCCGGCCGCCGCGCTGTCCAGCTCGGTGGCTGCCGCCAAGTCGGTGTCTGTCGACACCGGCACGGCTGCTCCGGTTGTCGAGGCCGAGGTCGCGGCACCCAAGGCGGGCGAAACCCCGTCGGCCGATTCGACCCCGGATGATTCGACCCCGGCAGCGGGTGGATCGTCGGAGGGCACCTCCACCGAGGCGGCTTCGGATACGACGGTTCCGGACACGACGGTTCCGGACACCAAGCCTGCTGACACCACCCCAGCGGTCGACAGCCCGTCGAACGCGGTGGCGGACAGCACGGCTGATGCCACCCCGGCTGCCATTAAGCCGGCCGACACCCCGGCTGCCACCAAGCCGGCCGACGCTCCGGCCAAGGCCGCCAAGCGGCCGGTGCGCGGTGCGGTGGAGCGGGCGACCAAGAAGATTGCGTCGGCCATTGGTGGCTCCGCTGCGAAGGCGGCTCCGGCCGCCGGTGGTTCGGCAGATTCGGGCGCCAGCGCAGGCTAGTCACGACCGATTCGACAATTTCGGCCCCCTCCCCACCGGGAGGGGGCCGAAATTGTTTACTGCTCAGCTGGTTTCAGTAGAACTGCGCTTGCGACGTTTGATGCCCACCCCGCCCCACAGCGAGAAGCCGCGGATGGTGACCGTCGGCGCACCCTTGGTGCCCGTGCCGTCGACCTTCTGGTCGAAACCGCCCATCACCCCGATGCCGTGCACCTCCACGTTCACCTCCGGCGGCAACACAATGGATTGGCCACCCAGGATCGAGTAGGCGTGGATCTCGACATCGGAGGAGGTGAAGTCGGCGTAGCGCAGATCCACCACGCCACCGCCGAACAGTGTGAAGGTAGTCATCCGGCCGGGCACATTCCAGCGGCCGCGACGCTCAAATCCACTGAGGATCGCCATCAGCATGGTCGACGGTGCCGGCCGACTTTTCCCGCGCCGGTATTCCATCGTCTCGGGCAGGTCGTCGGTGAGGTGCTCGAGTTCTTCGTAGTCGGTGGCGGCGTAGGCCTTCGCCAGTCGGACCTCGTACTCCTCGAGGGTCAGCCGGCCGTTCGACGCCGCCTCGGACAGCAACTGGGCGACCTGGATCCGGTCATCGTCAGAGGCCGACGGCGAGGCATCGCGCGGTGTCGGATCGCTCATAACATCCCGAGCCTACGACCCGGTAACAGGATTGCGGAAGCCCGTTCACCGAACCGTCACTCCGCGGGCGCCCACCGCGGCGGCCGCTTCTGGAGGAACGCGAGCATTCCTTCGCGGGCCTCGTCGGAGTCGAAGAGCCTGGCGGACTGTTCCGCGAAACGGGCGGCATCGCGGTCGAACCCGGCCAGTACAGCCTCGGTGGTGTACGCCTTGGACGCCGCCAGGCCCTGCGGTGAGCCCTTGGCCAGATCGGCGGTGACGGCGTCCACAGCGGCCGCAACGTCCTCGGCGGCCTCGGTGATCAGTCCTATCTCGGCGGCCCGATAAGCGGTGAATACCTCGCCGGTCAGGTAGTAGCGGGTGGCTGCCCGTGGCGTCATTTTCGGCAACAGGGTCAGTGAAATCATCGCCGGTGCCACACCGATGCGAACTTCGGTGAGTGCGAACGTGCTGCGCGGGCCGGCGATCGCGATATCGCACGCACCGACCAGACCCATTCCGCCGGCGCGCACGTGACCGTCGATAGCCGCGATCACCGGTAGGGGGCATTCCACGATGGCGCGCAGGAGCGCAACCAACTCGTGGGCGCGCCCGACTGCGGCCTGTTGCGGATCCCCCGTGGTCGCTTCAGAGAGGTCGGCGCCGGCGCAGAACGTCCCGCCGGTGTGGCCTAGGACGACGGCGCGGACGTCCGGGTTGGCGGACGCGGCTGCCAGTCCGGCGCGTAACTGCTCGACCAGAGTCGATGACAGCGCGTTGCGGTTGTGTGGCGAATCCAAAGTCAGTCGCACCACCGCGCCGTCGACCGAATACGAAACCAGGGCTGTCATCTCAGTACGACCGAGGCAGGCCCAGCGAGGTCTGCGCGATGAAGTTCAGCACCATCTCCCGGCTGACAGGTGCGATCCGGGACAGTCGCGAGGCAACCAGCATCGAGGCGACGCCGTATTCCTGGGACAGGCCGTTGCCGCCCAATGACTGCACCGCCTGATCCACTGCACGGGTTGAGGATTCGCCGGCGGCATATTTGGCCATATTCGCGGTTTCGGCCGCACCCACGTCGTCACCCGCGTCGTACAGCGTGGCAGCCTTCTGCATCATCAGCCGGGCCAGTTCCAACTCGATGTGGTTCTGCGCCAACGGATGTGCGATCCCCTGGTGCGCGCCGATCGGGGTCTTCCACACCTGCCGGGTCTTGACGTAATCGCAGGCCTTGTCCAGGGCGAAGCGCCCCATACCCACCGCACTCGCCGCCCCCATGATGCGCTCCGGGTTCAGCCCGGCGAACAACTGCGCGATCGCGGCATCTTCCGCACCCACCAGGGCATCGCCGGGCAGTCGAACCTCGTCGATGAACACCTGGAACTGGCTCTCCGGCGCGACGAGTTCCATCGGGATCTTGGTGAAGGTGAATCCGGGTGCGTCGGTGGGCACGATGAACAGCGCCGGTCGCAGGTTGCCGGTCTTTGCCTCCTCGGTGCGGGCAACGACGAGCACGGCCTGGGATTGGTCGACCCCGGAGATCCACACCTTCTGGCCACTGAGGATCCAGTCGCTACCGTCGCGGCGTGCGGTGGTGGTGATGCGGTGTGAGTTCGAACCGGCATCGGGTTCGGTGATGGCGAACGCCATGGTGATCGAGCCGTCGGCGATGCCGGGAACCCAGCGCTGCTTTTGCTCGGCGGTGCCGAACTTGGCGATGATCGTGCCGTTGATGGCGGGGGAGACAACCAACATCAGCAGCGGGCATCCGGCTGCCGAGAGTTCCTCCATCACCATTGCGAGTTCGTACATGCCCGCGCCACCCCCGCCGAACTCCTCGGGCAGATTAACTCCGATGAAGCCGAGTTCACCTGCTTCGCGCCACAATTCGTCGGTGTGGCCACCGTTGCGAGCCCTATCCAAAAAGTACTCCTGCCCGTAGTTGGCACCGAGTGCGGCGACGGACTTGCGCAGCGCCTCCCGTTCGGGGCTCTCGATGAAACTGGTTTCGACCACTGCTGATCTCCTTCGGGCGTTTCTACTCGGGCGTTTCTACTGGGGCGTCTCTACTGGGGCGTCTCTACTCGGGCTAAGACCGCACCCACCTCGACCTGTTGTCCGACGGACACACTGAGTTGGGTCAGCACACCGTCGGCCGGGGCCGTAATGGTGTGCTCCATCTTCATTGCCTCCAGCCACACCAGCGGCTGCCCGGCGGTCACAGTGTCGCCGAGACCGGCGCCGAGTCGGATCACCGATCCTGGCATCGGCGCCAACAGGGACCCTTGCTCGACCAGTGAGTCGGGTTCCGGAAAGCGGGGCAGGGCGGTCAGCGCGACGTGGCCGTGCACCGAGTCGACGTGTACGTCATCGCCGTACCGGGCCACCCGGTAACCCGCGGCGACACCGGCATCGACCAGCACCACCTCGTCCGGTGCTGCCGAGAGCAGGCCGATCTCGGGGTCGTCGGGCAGATCCAGCCCGGAGCGGGTGAATCGGTAGCGCACCCGGTGCTCCCGACCGGTGGCGTCCCGAAAGTCCTTCTGCTGGTTACCGGAGGCCACATTGCGAAACCCGCCGGGAATCCCGGCGAGCACGGATGCGGTTGAGCGGTTGTGTGCGGCGATGGCCAGTGCGGCGGCCAACGCCGAGAGTCGCACCGCATGTTCGCCGGCCAGTGGCGCGGACAGTTCGATCAATCCGTGCGTGTCGAAGAACGCCGTGTCGGTGTGGCCGGCCAGGAATTGCGGATGGCGTAAGACATTGATCAGAAGGTCGCGATTAGTCACCACACCGTGCAACTGAGTGCGGGCCAGGGCATCAGCGAGCACCTGCGCGGAGCGCAGCCGGGTGGGCGCGTACGAAATCACCTTGGCCAGCATCGGGTCGTAGTGGATGGACACCACCGAGCCGTCGACGATGCCGGAGTCCAGTCGGATACCGGTCGTTGCCAGTGGTCCGAATTGCGTTGCGGTTCCGGGCACGTCGAAATGGTGGATCCGACCCGGCTGCGGTTGCCAGTCACGTGCTGGATCCTCCGCGTAAAGCCGGGCCTCGATTGCGTGACCCGCTGTCGGCGGCGGTTGCGCGGGCAGTGCGGCGCCGTCGGCGACGGTTAACTGCAATTCGACCAGATCCAGTCCGGTGGTCAGTTCGGTGACCGGGTGTTCCACCTGTAGCCGGGTATTCATCTCCAAAAAGAAGAACTCGCCATCGTCATCAGCGAGGAATTCCACGGTGCCCGCACCGGTGTATCCGATCGCCGTTGCGGCTGACCGTGCGGCCTCGAACAGCCGTTCCCGCATTGCCGGAATACGTTGCACCAGAGGCGAAGGCGCCTCCTCAATGATCTTCTGGTGGCGGCGTTGGATCGAGCACTCTCGTTCCCCGACAGCCCACACGGTGCCGTGCTGATCTGCCATCACCTGCACCTCGATGTGACGGCCGCGCGCCAGGTAGCGCTCGCAGAACACGGTCGGGTCGCCGAAGGCCGCTTGCGCCTCGCGTTGGGCGGATCCGACGGCGGCCGCCAACTCAGAGAGTTCTGTCACCACCCGCATGCCGCGTCCGCCCCCGCCCGCCGATGCCTTGACCAACACCGGTAACTCTGCCCGGGTGACTGCGGCGGGGTCGAGTTCAGCGAGTACCGCGACACCGGCGAGTGCCATCAAGCGTTTCGACTCGATCTTGGAGCCCATGGCGGAGACCGCCGCGGCCGGCGGACCGATCCAGGTGAGGCCTGCGCCGGTCACCAAACGGGCGAAATCGGCGTTCTCCGAGAGGAACCCGTAGCCGGGGTGGACGGCGTCGGCACCGGACGCGTGGGCCGCAGCGATCAACGACTCCGCGTCGAGATAGCTGTCGATCCAGACTCGGTGATCGGCTTCCGCCACATGGGGAGAAGCAGCATCGTGGTCGGTGTAGACCGCGACGGTGCCGATGCCGAGACGTCGGCAGGTGGCGAAGACGCGGCGGGCGATCTCGCCGCGGTTGGCAATCAGGACCCGGGTGATAGACATCGTGCCCGTCCTCACATCCGGAAGACGCCGAAGTTCGACGTCCCCTTGACCGGGCCATTGGCGATGGCGGACAAACACATTCCCAGCACGGTCCGGGTGTCGCGTGGATCGATGACGCCGTCGTCGTAGAGCCTTCCGGACAGAAACATCGGCAGCGACTCGGCTTCGATCTGCGCCTCGACCGCGGCCCGCAGTGCGGCGTCGGCGGCCTCGTCGACCTGTTGTCCCCGTGCCTCGGTTGCGGCCCGGTTGACGATCGACAGCACCCCGGCCAACTGTGCTCCGCCCATCACGGCGGACTTCGCACTCGGCCAGGCGAAGAGAAATCGGGGGTCGTAGGCTCGCCCGCACATGCCGTAGTGGCCGGCACCGTAGGACGACCCGATCAGCAGTGAGATGTGCGGGACGGTGGAGTTGGACACGGCATTGATCATCATCGCGCCGTGCTTGATCATGCCGCCCTCCTCGTAAGCCTTACCCACCATGTAGCCGGTGGTGTTGTGCAGGAACAACAGTGGGGTGTTCGACTGGTTGGCCAACTGGATGAATTGGGTGGCCTTCTGCGACTCCTGGCTGAACAGCACGCCGCGGGCGTTGGCCAGGATTCCGATCGGGTAGCCGTGCACGCGTGCCCATCCGGTGACCAGTGAAGCCCCGTAGAGCGGCTTGAACTCATCGAAATCCGAACCGTCGACTATCCGGGCGATCACCTCCCGCGGATCGAACGGGAAGCGCAGGTCGGCCGGAACGATTCCGAGCAGTTCTGAGGGGTCGGCCAACGGGTCGACGGCGGGATGCGGCTGCGGACCCTGTTTCACCCAGTTCAGCCGGGCGACAATGCGTCGGCCGAGACCGATTGCATCGCGCTCATCGGTGGCGAAGTAGTCGGCCAATCCCGATGTGCGAGCGTGCATCTCGGCTCCGCCGAGCGATTCGTCGTCGGATTCCTCCCCGGTGGCCATCTTGACCAGTGGTGGTCCGGCAAGGAACACCTTCGAGCGTTCCTTGATCATCACCACATAGTCGGACATGCCGGGGATGTACGCCCCGCCGGCGGTGGAGTTGCCGAATACCAGGGCGATGGTGGGTATGCCGGCGGCGGAAAGCCGGGTCAGGTCCCGGAACATCTGGCCGCCCGGGATGAAGATCTCCTTCTGGGTGGGCAGATCGGCGCCGCCGGACTCCACCAGCGAGATCACCGGGAGCCGGTTCTCTCGCGCGATCTGGTTGGCGCGCAACACCTTTTTCAGTGTCCAGGGGTTCGAGGTACCGCCTTTGACGGTCGGATCGTGGGCCACCAGCATGCACTCGGTGCCCTCGACGACGCCGATACCGGTCACCACGCTGGCGCCGGTGGTGAAGTCCGTTCCGTAGGCGGCCAGCGCGCACAGTTCCAGGAACGGCGAGTCCTCGTCAACGAGTAGTTCGATGCGTTCGCGTGCAGTCAGCTTGCCGCGGGCATGATGGCGCTCGACATATTTGGGTCCGCCGCCCGCCAGTGCCGTTGCCAACTCAGCGTCGAGTTCGGCCAGCTTGGTGATCATCGCGTCAGCGGCCTCGGCATAGGTCGGACCGGACGGGTCCACCGTGGTGCGCAGGGCCGTCACGGCCGATACCGCGTCATGTCTGATACCGCATCATGTCTGGTAGCCCAGGGACTTGGCGGCCAGGCCGGTGAGGATTTCGGTGGTACCGCCGCCGATGCCGAGGATCCGCATATCTCGGTACTGACGTTCGATCTCCGACTCGGTCATGTAGCCCATCCCGCCGAAGAGTTGCACGCCTTGGCTGGCCACCCATTCGCCGGCCTCGACTGCGGTGTTCTTGGCGAAGCATGCCGCGGTGATCAGGTTGTCCTCTCCCGCCAGTTGACGCTCCACCACATTGCGGGAGTACACCCGCGCCACGTCGGTGCGCCGGGCCATCTCCGTCAGCGTGCTCTGCACAGTCTGCCGGGAGATCAGCGGTCGGCCGAACGTCTCACGGCCGCGGCACCACTGCACGGTGATATCCAGGCAGCGCTGCGCGCTTGAGTATGCCTGTACGGCAAGGCCGATGCGCTCGGCCACGAAAGCCTGCGCGATCTGGGCGAAGCCGGAGTTCTGCGCACCCACCAGATTCTCGGCCGGCACCCGGGCGTCGACGAACGAAAGCTCGGCGGTATCCGATGAGCGCCAGCCCATCTTCTCCAGCCTGCGGCTGACCTCGAATCCCGGCGTGCCTTTCTCAACGACCAACAATGAGACACCGGCGGCGCCGGGACCGCCGGTGCGCACCGCGGTCACCACGTAGTCGCCGCGCACGGCGGAGGTGATGTAGGTCTTGGCGCCGTTAACCACATAGTGGTCGCCGTCGCGCACGGCGGTGGTACGAAGATGCCCCATGTCGGAGCCTCCGCCGGGTTCGGTGATCGCCAGCGAACCGATCAGTTGGCCGGCCAGGGTGGGGCGGACGAACTTCTCGATCAGCCGTTGGTCACCGCTGGCGATCATGTGTGGAACCGCGATGCCGACGGTGAACAGCGAGGCGAACACCCCGCCGGGGGTCCCGGCCTCATGCAGTTCCTCGCAGATGATGGCGGTGTCGGCCGCGTCGCCACCTTCGCCGCCGACCTCCTCGGGAAATCCGACCCCGAGCAGACCGGCCTCGCCTGCCCGGAGGCTGAGATCACGGGGCAGCTCGCCGATGCGCTCCCACTCGCCGATATGGGGCAGGATCTCGCGTTCGGCGAAGGCGCGCACTGTTTTACGCAGTTGCTGCCGTTCGGGCGTGGTCCAGATGCTCACGAGACAAGTTCCTCCGGGATATCGACGTGCCGGCTGCGCAACCACTCGCCGAGGCCTTTGGCCTGGGGGTCGAACCGGGCCTGGTAGGCCACACCCCTACCGAGAATGTTCTCGATGACGAAATTGACCGCGCGGAGTCGGGGCAGCAGGTGGCGGGAGATCGGTAGATCGGCCGCTTCCGGAAGCAGTTCGCGCAGGGCGTCGACCGTCAGGGCATTGGCCAGCCATCGCCATGCGGCGTCGGTCCGTACCCACACTCCGATGTTCGCACTACCGCCCTTATCTCCGCTGCGGGCGCCGGCGACGGTGCCCAGTGGCATTCGCCGCGTGCGGCCGCCGGCCAATGGTTCGGGCAGCGGCGGGGCATCGGCGCCGATGAGTTCGAGCGTGCGCGTGGCCGCGGCGATCGGTACCCGAGTGCCGTCGGCGTGCACGGCGACATGGTCTACCGCGGCGGCCGGCACATACCCGGCGGTGAACACGCCGTAGACCGCTGCATCGGCGGGCGGGGCGGTGGTGTGGAATCCCGGATAGCTCGCCAACGCGAGTTCGACTGCGGCCGAGGAGAATCGGCGCCCGACGACATCCGGGTCAGGGTCGCGAACGGTACACGTCAGCAGTGCGCTCGCAGTCTGCTCGGAATCAGCGTCGGGTTGGTCGGTGCGGGCCAGGCTCCACTGCACCTCGGCTGGTTTGTGGCTCAGCCCGGTCTCCAGTTGGCCGCGCAGCAGGTCGGCTTTGGCGTCGACGTCGAGACCGGTCAGCACGAAGGTCGCGGTGTTGCGGAACCCGCCAATACTGTTGAGCGAGACCTTCAGCGTCGGCGGCGGCGGCTCGCCACGCACGCCGCTGATCCGCACCCGGTCGGGCCCGTCGTCGTTCAGCATGATGGTGTCGAACCGGGCCGTCGCGTCGGGGTTGGCGTATCGGGCGCCGCCGATCTCGTACAGCAATTGCGCGGTGACCGTGCCGACGCTCACCTGCCCACCGGTGCCCGGATGTTTGGTGATCACCGACGAGCCGTCGGCATGAATCTCGGCCAGCGGGAAGCCGGCATGGCGCAGATCGGTCACCTCGGTGAAGAACGAGTAGTTGCCGCCGGTCGCCTGGGTGCCGCATTCGATGACATGGCCGGCCACCACGGCGCCGGCCAGTCGGTCGTAGTCGTCGCGCGCCCAGCCGAAGTGCGCGGCCGCCGGGCCGACCACCACCGACGCATCGGTGACCCGGCCGGTGACCACGATGTCGGCACCGTAGTGCAGACACTCGACGATGCCCCAGGCGCCCAGGTAGGCGTTGGCCGTCAGGGGTGATTCCGCGCCGAATGAGAGGCCGAGGGGGAGTTCGGCGGCCCGGGACAACAGATCGTCACCTTCGACGTGGGCAACCGTCACCGGGATGGCCAATCTTTCGGCGAGCGCCCGAACCGCCGCCGCCAGGCCGGCTGGATTCACGCCGCCGGCATTGGCGACGATCCGCACTCCGCGGTCCTGAGCGGTTCCCAGGCACTGTTCGAGTTGGGTCAGGAAAGTTTTGGCGTACCCGCGCTCGGGGCTCTTCATCCGATCCCGGCCCAGGATGAGCATGGTGAGTTCGGCCAGGTAGTCGCCGGTGAGATAGTCCAGGTCACCCCCGGTGAGCATTTCGAGCATCGCACTGTGCCGGTCGCCGTAAAAGCCCGAACAGTTGCCTATCCGCACCGGGCCCGTCGCCGCGTCGTGGTCAGCCGTCATGCGCCGTCCTGCCTCCCACGTCGGTCGGGCCGATCATCGGTTCAACCAACCGGTAGGTTAACTGCTGCGTCTGGACCTGTGTCAATGCCCGCCCGCTTTGGAGAAGACGCCCCTCGGCGGCTATCCTTGGGAACACTGAGCCGCCCGTCTGCGCGGCAGCACTCACAAGGAGATCTTTCGTCATGGCTGTGCCCAAGCGCCGGATGTCGCGCTCGAACACCCGCAGTCGGCGTGCGCAATGGAAGGCGACCGCCCCCGGGCTCGTCACCGTGTCCGTCGGTGGCCGTCAGCACAAGGTTCCGCGCCGGCTGCTCAAGGCCGCCCGCCTCGGCCTCATCGATTTCGACAAGCGCTGACCCGTTCAGCCGCGAGCGAATCGCCTGCTCCTGCGGCGCGTCTCTCAGACGAATCTAAGACGGTTGGTTGACACTAGTCACCGTGCGCATACTTGTAGTGGATGATGATCGTGCGGTGCGGGAGTCGCTGCGGCGTTCCCTGTCCTTCAACGGCTATACCGTCGATCTCGCCGAAGATGGCGTAGAGGCGCTGGAGGCAATCACCAACGAACGTCCCGATGCGCTCGTGCTCGACGTGATGATGCCCCGATTAGATGGCCTGGAGGTGTGTCGTCAACTCCGCAGCACCGGAGACGACCTCCCGATCCTTGTACTGACGGCTCGCGATTCGGTGTCCGAACGGGTATCAGGCCTGGACGCCGGCGCTGATGATTACCTACCCAAGCCCTTTGCACTCGAGGAACTTCTGGCCAGACTGCGGGCACTGCTGCGCCGCACCGGGCCGGAGGAGGGCGGTGATGGCGCGGTCATGACGTTCGTTGATCTGACGCTGGATCCCTCGACCCGCGAGGTGCATCGCGGCACCCGGCCAATCAGCCTTACCCGTACCGAGTTCTCACTGCTGGAAATGCTGATCGCCAACCCGCGCCGGGTACTCACCCGCAGCAGGATCCTCGAAGAGGTGTGGGGTTTCGATTTTCCGACCTCGGGCAACGCACTTGAGGTGTACGTCGGTTACTTGCGGCGCAAGACCGAAGCAGAAGGAGAATCGCGGCTGATCCACACCGTTCGCGGCGTGGGTTATGTGCTGCGTGAGACACCGCCCTAATGTTCGGACTGAAGCGGCGGGCTCAGAAACTCGGCGAGCCGGGGAGAGCAACCACGTCGTTGTCGTTGCGATGGCGAGTGATGCTGCTCGCGATGTCGATGGTGGCGATGGTCGTCGTTCTGATGGCGGTCGCGGTGTACGCGGTGGTGTCGGCGGCGCTCTACACCGATATCGACAACCAGTTGCAGAGCCGGGCCCAATTGCTGATCGCCAGCGGCTCTCTGGCCGCCGATCCGGCGAAGGCCATCGAGGGCACCGCCTACTCCGACGTCAACGCCATGTTGGTGAACCCCGGCCGATCTATCTACACCGCTAATCAGCAGGGTCAGTCCCTGCCGGTCGGGCAGCCTGAGAAGGCGGTGATCCGCGGCGAATTGTTCATGTCGCGCCGTACGGTCGGCGATCAACGTGTACAGGCGATACATCTGCCCAACGGCAGCTCGCTGATGATCTCGAAGAGTCTGCAGCCCACCAACGCGGTGATGAACAAACTCAAATGGGTGCTACTCGCGGTCGGTGGCATCGGTGTGGTGATCGCCGCGGTGGCCGGCGGCATGGTGGCCCGAACCGGTCTACGGCCGGTCGGTCGGCTCACCGAAGCGGCCGAACGGGTGGCTCGAACCGATGATCTGCGTCCCATCCCGGTGGTCGGCAGCGACGAGTTGGCCCGGCTCACCGAGGCTTTCAATTCGATGTTGCGTTCCCTGGCCGAATCGCGCGACCGGCAGGCTCGGCTGGTCGCTGACGCGGGCCACGAGCTGAAGACTCCGCTGACGTCGCTACGCACCAACGTCGAGTTGTTGATGGCCTCCGGTGCACCGGGTGCGCCGCCCATTCCGGAGAGCGAACTGGCCGAGTTGCGGTCCGATGTCATCGGCCAGATCGAGGAGTTGTCCACTCTGGTGGGTGATCTCGTGGATCTGACCCGTGATGACACTTCCCACGGCACCATGCTCGAGGATGTCGAGCTGACCGAGGTCGTCGAGCGCAGTCTCGAGCGGGTTCGCCGTCGGCGCAACGACATTCACTTCGTCATCGACGTCATCGGCTGGCAGGTTCACGGCGATGCTGCGGGATTGTCCCGCGCGGTGCTCAACCTGCTGGATAACGCCGCGAAGTGGAGCCCACCCGGCGGTACGGTAGGGCTGGCCCTGCGGCAGGTCGACGCTGCCCACGCCGAATTGCTTGTCTCCGATCAGGGAACGGGTATTTCGCCGGAGGAACGAGGCTTGGTGTTCGAGCGTTTCTACCGCTCGACATCGGCGCGTGCCATGCCGGGTTCCGGCCTGGGTCTGGCGATTGTCAAGCAGGTTGTGGTCAAACACGGCGGAATGATCCGGATCGGCGAGACGATCCCGGGGGGTCAGCCACCCGGAACGACTTTCTATGTTCTGTTGCCCGGGCAACCGACCGCCTCGGTCTGCCGGTCCGAGTCCGCCCATAGCGAAATCATGTCGAGAATCAGCGATTTCGGCCCTGATGACGACAACGCATCGCCCGTATCGAGTGTCATCTCAGTCGATTCTCAGTAGTGCACGGCAAGCTTGTCTCAATACGACACCGCGTTCGTGCGTCTCTAGCCAGAAAGAGCAAACAAGCGACCATGACTGAAGACCCGCGTTATTCGTCACCGCAACAGCACGGCCAGCGAATGCCGAATCAGCAAGCGGCGCCGGGCCACAACCCGGCCGGGTACTCCCAGCCGTATGACTGGCGTTACGGGAGCGCCCATCCGCCCTACGGGCCCGCCCATGATCCATATGGAGGGCCGCGCCCGGTCGGCACTCCGGTGATGACGCCGGCGGCACCGGTGCGCAAGCGCTTCCGGCCGATCGCACTGACGGTCGGCGCGCTGGCCATCGCTGCTGTGTCCGCCGGCGTTGGCGGTATGGTCGCGATGAACGCCCAGCCCAGCAGTGGCCCGGTCACCACGATCGACACCGCGGCCCCGAACGGTCGCAACGTTCCGACCGCCAATGTTCCGATCGGCTCGGTTGAGCAGGTGGCAGCCAAGGTCGTGCCCAGTGTGGTCAAACTGGAGACGAAGATGGGCCGCGCGTCGGAGGAGGGGTCGGGCATCGTCTTGTCCGCCGATGGGCTGATCCTGACCAACAACCACGTCGTCGCCACCGTCAAGGGCGGCCCGGCAGGTCGGCCCGGCGCGCCCGGCGTGCCTGGTCCGCCCGACGGGCCCGGTGGCAGGGGAGATCAGGGTGGTTCGGGTGGAAACCCCAGTGCCGCAATGACTTCCACCGTGACGTTCGCTGACGGAAGCACCGCGCCATTCACCGTCGTCGGCACGGATCCGGCCAGTGACATCGCGGTGGTTCGGGCGCAGGGGGTCTCGGGTCTGACACCGATCAGTCTGGGGTCGTCGGCTGACCTGCGCGTCGGACAGGACGTCGTCGCGATCGGCTCGCCGCTCGGTCTCGAGGGCACCGTCACCACCGGCATCATCAGTGCGCTGAACCGGCCGGTGGCCGCCGGTGGCGACGCCAACAATCAGAACACCGTGCTGGATGCCATCCAAACCGACGCGGCGATCAATCCGGGTAACTCCGGTGGTGCCCTGGTGAACATGAGCGGCGAACTGGTGGGCATCAACTCGGCAATCGCCACCCTCGGCGGCGATTCACCCGACGCCCAGAGTGGTTCGATCGGCCTGGGGTTCGCGATTCCGGTCGATCAGGCCAAGCGCATCGCCGACGAATTGATCAGCACCGGGACCGCATCGCACGCCTCGCTGGGTGTTCAGGTCAGCAATGATGTGACTTCGCACGGCGCCAAGATCGTCGAAGTCGTCAAGGGCGGCCCGGCTGCCACCGCGGGCCTACCGGGCGGTGTCGTGGTCACCAAGGTCGACCAGCGAGTCGTCGGAAGCGCCAACGCTCTGGTGGCCGCTGTCCGCTCCCGGGCGCCGGGAGACAAACTCACGCTGACCTACATCGACTCCGCGGGCGCCGATCAGACCGTCCAGGTGACGCTCGGGAAGGCGGATCAATGACCCGCGGGTACGCATCCGTCGGCGGCTCGACGCGGACCCGGCGGCGACGCCCAACCCGTGCGGCGGGTCGAGCGCCTGCGGCCGTCATCAGCGAGCGCCCACTGACGGTCGTCTCGGACTCCGCGCGGCCACCGTCGGACAGATATACGGTTACACCCATGGAACAGCCTGAAGGGGTGACCGGGCGCGCGTTGGTGGTGGTCGTCGACGACCGCAGGGCGCGCGGGGTCGAAGAGGACAGCAGTGGTCCGTTGGTCACCGAGTTACTCGGCGAGGCGGGTTTCGTCGTTGATGGCGTCGTGGTGGTCTCGGCGGACGAGGCCGAAATCCTCAAAGCGTTGAACACCGCGATCATCGGCGGCGTCGACCTGGTGATTTCGGTTGGCGGGACGGGCGTCACACCACGCGATGTGGCGCCGGAAGCCACCCGGACGATTCTGGACCGGGAATTGCCCGGTATCGCCGAGGCCCTGAGGGCTTCAGGTGTGGCGGCCGGCAGCACCGAAGCTGGGCTGTCTCGCGGGCTCGCAGGGATCTCGGGCAGCACCCTGGTGGTCAACCTCGCCGACTCGCGGGCGGCTGTCCGCGACGGCATGGCTACGCTGGGCCCGATGGCTGCCCATGTCATCACCGAATTGTCCAGCCTCGAGATCTGATCCGTAAACACCATGTTTCGACGCTGTGACAAGCGAAAACGCCTCCCATGTGATCTTGATCACAATAAGGCCGGTGGGCGTTGAGTACGGCGCGCACCGACCGGGCAGCAGTTAACAAGATCTTCGGTACCGAACTTCCACAGACGTCGTCGGATGAATGTGATCCCGACTCTTCCACCGGCGACGGCGAACGGGACCGGTGGTTGCTGGATAACGTTCCGCCGCACAGTGTTTGAGCCGCCGAGCACCGACTTTCGACGGCCACCCGGTGCTGCCCCAGAGGCCACGGCCGGCCGGCCACCGACTCCCCGGCATTTGCTCGCCGACCGTGTAGTCGGGACGCCTCGTCCGAGGCTCAGCTAACTGCTGGTCCGGAAACTTGCTTCATCGGACGCTGCGCTTCGCGTTGCTCGCACCGGCGAACAACCGATATCTTCCACGAGTCATCAAACCGCAGCAGTCCTCGCCGCCATGGGAGCGACTTCTGCCCACCGCCGGTAACCCGCAGGGGTCACCGCCGAACTTGTTAGGGAGTCCATGAAGGCATTCGGTCGTGTTCTGGTGGTGTTGGTTGCCGTGTTCTCGGCGTTGTTCGTCGGTGCGGGTACCGCGCAGGCCGGGTTGGACGATCAGATGAGTCTGGTGGACGGCAAGGGTCGGACCATGACGGTTCAGCAGTGGGACACCGTGCTCAACGGGGTGTTCCCGCTTGACCGCAACCGGTTGACTCGGGAGTGGTTCCATTCGGGTCGGGCGATGTATGCCGTGGCCGGCCCGGGTGCGGAGGAGTTCGCGGGCACCTTGGAGTTGGGGTATCAGGTGGGCTTCCCGTGGTCGCTGGGGGTGGGTATCAACTTCTCCTACACCACGCCGAATATTCTGCTCGATGACGCAAACCTTTCGGGGATCGGCTTCAACCCGTTGGGTTCGGTGATTACCCCGAACCTGTTCCCGGGTGTGTCGATCTCCTCTGATCTCGGTAACGGCCCCGGTATTCAGGAGGTCGCGACGTTCTCGGTGGATGTGGAGGGTTCGGAGGGTTCGGTGGCGGTGGCCAACGCCCACGGCACGGTGACCGGTGCGGCCGGCGGTGTGCTGCTGCGTCCGTTCGCCCGGTTGATCTCCCAGACCGGTGACAGCGTCACCACCTACGGCGAACCCTGGAACATGAACTAACACAGCACAACCGATATGACGATGGCCCCGGCTCACGCCGGGGCCATCGTCATATTCCGGCAGTCACTGCGCCAGGCGCTCCGCGGCAGCGGCGATCCGTTCATCGGTTGCTGTCAGCGCCATGCGGACGTACCGGGCCCCTGCCGGGCCATAGAAGTCGCCCGGCGCCACCAGAATTCCGCGCTCCGCCAGCCAGGCGACGGTGTCGCGGCAGGGTTCGCCACGCGTCGCCCACAGATAGAGCCCTGCCTCGGAGTGCTCGACGGTGAAACCGGCCAATCGCACCGCGCCGAGTAGCACCGCTCGCCGGCCGGCGTAGCGGGCACGCTGCTGTGCCTGGTGTTCGTCGTCATCGAGGGCGGCCACCATCGCCGCCTGCACCGGCGTGGGCACCATCATCCCCGCGTGTTTGCGCACGGCGAGCAACTCCGCCACCAACGATGGATCGCCGGCGACGAAACCGGCCCGGTATCCGGCCAGCGATGAACTCTTCGACAGGGAATGCACCGCCAGCAGGCCACTGTGGTCGCCGCCGCAGACGTCCGGGTGCAACACCGACACCGGAGCCTGCTCCCAACCGAGACCCAGGTAGCACTCGTCGGAGACCACCAGTGAGCCCCGCTCCCGTGCCCACTCGACGACCTTGCGCAGATGCTCGGCGCCGAGCACCCTGCCGGTGGGGTTACTCGGCGAGTTGAGATAGATGAGGGCCGGCGACAGCGGTCCCAGTTGGGTCAGCGAGTCGGCCGCGATGACCTGGGCGCCGGTCAGGCGGGCGCCGACCTCGTAGGTGGGGTAGGCCAATTCGGGAATCACGATCGTGTCGTCGGCGCCAAGGCCCACCAGCGTAGGCAGCCAGGCAATGAGTTCCTTGGTCCCGATCACCGGCAAAACGGCATGTTCCGGCACGCCGGTGATGCCGTACCGGCGGGCCAGCGCGGCCACCGCGGACGCCCGAAGTGCGGGCGTTCCCGCCGTCAACGGGTACCCGGGCGCAGCGGAGGCCTGCGCGAGAGCGGCGCGGACTACCGGTGCCACCTCATCAACCGGCGTGCCCACCGACAGGTCGACGATGCCGTCAGGATGCGCGCGCGCCGTAGCCGCGGCGTCGGCCAGGGTGTCCCAGGGGAACACCGGCAGCGACGCCGATACCGGGCGACGCCGCACCCGCGGCGGGGTGTGGGCCGTCAGTCGTCCTCGGCCTTGGGCGGGAGGTCCTTGACCACCTGCGGATCGTTCTCGGTCAGCCCCAGCTTCGCCGCGCCGCCCGGCGAGCCCAACTCGGCGAAGAAGTCGGCGTTGATCTGGGTGTACTGCGACCACTGATCGGGCACGTCGTCCTCGTAGTAGATCGACTCCACCGGGCAGACCGGCTCACAGGCGCCGCAGTCCACACACTCGTCGGGGTGAATGTAGAGCATGCGTTCGCCCTCATAGATGCAGTCGACCGGGCACTCCTCGATACATGCCTTGTCTTTGATGTCGACGCAGGGTTCGGCGATCACGTAGGTCACGAAGGTTCTCCTCGATGTGCTCTTCGTCGTCAATCTGTTCAGGGTCTATCCGTCTGCGGCCGGGGCAGCGCCTCAGTATCCGATATCCATTCCCGGATTTCGGACTCAGTGTGCCCTAAATCGGGGTTGTTCCCCAAAATCCGGCTGTGGAAACGATCCTAGGCGGTGAGCTCCTAGGCTGTCTCATCGCCGGCCCGGAAACCTGATGTCGCCCCGCCACCCTGAGCGTGTACGGCTCGGCGGGGCGGGCCGACGGTAGCCTTCATCGATGGTGGCCACCTTCGGTATCTCCCTGGTGCTTGCCTTCGTCATGGGCGTGGCCATCCAGCGCGGGAACGTCTGTATGGTCGTCGCGTTTGACGATCTGATCTATCGCCGCTCTGCGGTTCGCCTATCGACCATCGTGTCCACATGGTTGATGATCCCCGGGGGCTTAGCCCTGCTGTACCTGATCACCGGGTTCACCCCGAAGGCGGAGTTGTTCCCAGTCACCATTTGGTCCGTGGTCGGCGGTCTGCTGCTCGGCATCGGGGCGGTGGTCGGCGGCGCGTGCACCGGGGGTGTCGTGGCACGCATCGGTTCGGGCGAGTACGTCTTCATGTTGACGATCGCCGGCTTCGCGGCGGGCTGCCTGGGTGCCCAAGCACTCGGTCCCGCCGCGACCATCCACGCCACCGTCGTGCCGACCACCGTGTCACCGCATTATCCCGTGCTCGCACTCATCGGGCTCGTGATCGTCCTCGCCCTCAACGTCCGCTGGCTGCTCAAGGGCCGGCACGAGGGTTGGCGGGATTTCCTTCGCAACGCCTGGGATCCGCGCACGGCAAACATCATCATCGCCACGGTGACGCTTGTACTGGTCCAGATTTACGGCCGCCCCTGGGGATACGCGGAACTATTGGGTGACGCGTCGAGGCGGGCCCTCGACGGCATCGTGGGCGGGTTGGCGCTGTTTGCCGCGTTGGTGATCGGGGCGATCGTTGGCGGGCGCACCTGCACGCGCGCCAAACTCACCGGCCCACTCAAGGGCCGGGCCATCCGATGCTTCGTCGGCGGCCTGATTATGGGGATCGGTTTCAGTGTGGGCCCCGGATCGTTTAGCGGGCTGACCTTTTTCGGCCAGCCACTCCTGCTGCCGTACGCCTGGGTCGTGATGGGGGCCGCGTATTGCGCGATCCTGCTCGGATTGGCCTACCTGCGATCCACATTCGGAGACTGGATCAAAACCAGGCGCAGCTGAGCCGAGGTTGCGCCGACTCAGGCCGCCCGCTTGACGTAGGTGGTGGTGCGCTGACGAGCCGGTCGGCCGATGCCCTCGGCGATCGCGACAAGTTCGGCAACGCTCTTGGCTGACCCATATTGCGAACCCGCCATCCGGGAGATGGTCTCCTCCATCAGGGTCCCACCCAGATCATTGGCGCCGCCGGTCAGCATCACTTGGCTGCGCTGCGCGCCGAGTTTCACCCAGCTGGTCTGGATATGGGGAATGCGGCCGTGCAGCATGATTCTCGCGAGCGCATGCACGGCGCGATTGTCGCGGTGGGTGGGACCCGGGCGGGCGGCACCGGCCAGATACAGCGGCGACGATTGGTGCACGAACGGCAGCGGAACGAACTCGGTGAATCCGCCGGTGCGGTCCTGAATTCCGCGCAGCACATTGAGATGAGCGACCCAATGCGACGGGGTGTCGACGTGGCCGTACATCATCGTCGAACTCGACCTCAGGCCCACGTCATGTGCGGTGCTGACGATCTCAACCCATTGCGAGGTGGGCAACTTGCCCTTGGTGAGTACCCAGCGCACCTCGTCGTCGAGAATCTCGGCGGCCGTTCCGGGGATGGTGTCCAGACCTGCTTCCCGCAGACCGATCAGCCACTCGCGAACGCTCATACCACTGCGGGTGACACCGTTGGAGATCTCCATCGGGGAGAATGCATGCACATGCATCGAAGGCACCTTAGCCTTCACCGCCCGAACCAGATCCGCATAGCCGGTGACGGGCAGTTCGGGGTCGATCCCACCCTGCATGCAGACCTCGGTCGCACCCGCGACGTGTGCCTCCCACGCCCGCTCGGCCACCTCCTGAGCGGATAGCGAGAAGGCATCCGCATCCCCTTTGCGCTGTGCGAAGGCGCAGAACCTGCAGCCGGTGTAGCAGATGTTGGTGAAGTTGATATTCCGGTTCACCACGAATGTGACGTCGTCGCCGACGGCATCCCGCCTCAGCGAATCTGCCAGTGCAGCAACGGCATCCAGCGCAGAGCCGTCGGCGGTGGCCAGTGTCAGATACTCGGCGTCACTACAGCCTGCCGGATCACGCTCGGCTGAGCGCAGCGCAGCGGCCACGTCGGTATCAACGCGCGCGGGTGCGCGCGACGCCAACTCCCCGACCCGCTCACGGATCGACTCCCAGTCGCCGAAGGCGCTGCCGAGATCACTTCGGGTCTCTGTTCGCCGACCCTCGGTGTCGATAGCGCTGTGCAGATCGGTACGGCCCAGCGACTCGGCGGCCTCATCGGGTTCCTGCCATGGCCGCCCTACCGGAGTGACGTCGCGAGCGAATCCGGTTTCCGGGTCGGCCAGTGCGGCCAGGTGCGCGGCGACTCTCGGGTCGATCCAGGCCGCGCCGGCTTGCACGTACTTCGGCTGGGCGGTGAGTCGTTGCACCAGATCGAATCCGGCCTCGGCGGTCACCGCGGCCAAATCGTCCAACGCCGGCCAGGGCCGTTCCGGGTTGACATGATCGGGCGTCAGCGGGGATACACCACCCCAGTCGTCCACACCCGCGCCCAGCAGCGTCAGGCACTCCTGGCGTGACACCAGATTGGGTGGTGCCTGGATCCGCATATCCGGTCCGAGCACCAGTCGCGTCACCGCGACGGTAGCCACGAAATCGTCGAGGCCGGCGTCCGGTGTGGCGGCCATCGCGGTGTGATCCTTGGCGCGGAAATTCTGCACGATGACTTCCTGGATGTGCCCGAATTCCTTGTGCAGACGCCGGATCGCATGCACCGTGTCGGCCCGCTCGGCGAGCGTCTCGCCGATTCCGACCAGCAGGCCGGTGGTGAACGGGATGGACAGCCGGCCGGCATCGGTCAACGTGCGCAGGCGCACGACGGGATCCTTGTCCGGGCTGCCGTAGTGGGCCTGGCCCCGAGTCTCGAACAACCGGGGCGACGTGGTCTCCAGCATCATGCCCATCGAGGGCGCAACCGGTTTCAGCCGGGACAATTCCGTCCAGCTCATCACCCCGGGGTTGAGGTGCGGCAGCAGACCGGTCTCCTCCAGCACCCGGATCGCCATGGCGCGCACGTAGGACAGGGTCGAGTCGTAGCCACGTTCGTCGAGCCACTGCCGGGCCTGCGGCCAGCGCGCCTCGGGCCGGTCGCCGAGGGTGAACAGCGCCTCCTTGCAACCGAGTTGGGCGCCGCGCGCGGCGATGTCGACGATCTCATCAGGCTCGAGGTACATATCGCGGCCGGCGGCCAGCAGCTTGCCCGGCACCGTGACGAACGTGCAGTAGTGACAGGTGTCGCGGCACAGGTGGGTGACCGGGATGAACACCTTGCGCGAGTAGGAGACCGGCAGTCGGCCCCGTGCGCCGCGGCGGCCCGCTGCCTCGAGTCCCGCATCGCGCACCCGGGCCGCACTGGCGCACAGATCGATCAGATCCTCGCCGCGCGCCGTCATCGCGACGGCGGCCTCGTCGACGTTGAGGGCCACCCCGTCACGGGCGCGGCGCAGCACCCGCCGCAATGCCGCCGGTGAGGGTCCTTCCGCTCTCGATGGAACGACCGGTGTGGGCAGCGAACTACCGGACGTCATGGGCACACCTCGGCACCATCGGCGATCGGCATGGACACCACAGTAGTACCAGCTGTTTAGCGGCCATCCGGAACGCACTTCGGTGCGCAGATGTAACGCGCGACGGCCGAAAACGTACAGTAGCTAAGAAGGCCGATAGCAAACACCACCACCCAAACCACCACCACCCAGGGGGCAGTCCGAATGACGGTGTCTATGCGTTCCACCCTTGCCGCGGGTCTGGCTGCGGCGACCGTGAGCGCGGCGGCGGTCGTTCCGGTGACCCTTCCCGGGTCCGCCGCGATCACGCTGCCATCGATCGAGCTGAGCGCGTCCGTGCTGCCATTGAATCAACCTGCCGCCGCCGCAGCCGGCGCGGTTATTGGCGATAACGCCCCGCGGCCCGCGGCCGCCGCTCTACCGGCATTCCCGGGTCCGGTCACGGTCTCGGCGACGGGATCCGCCAGCGACACCATCATCAATGCCTATAACGCCATCGAACCCTGGGTGCAGTGGGGCTTCGAGGTCGCCGCCTGGGCCGTCAGCTATCTGCCCTGGCCGTTGGGCTGGCTGGGCCAACAGATCAACATCGCCTACAACACCGGCGAACCGATCGTGCAGGCGCTGGTCTACAGCTTCGCCTACCTGATCGACGGCCAATTCGATCTCATCGGTCCCACGCTGATCAACGGAGTCAACACCGCCGTCACCAACCTGGTCACCGGTGAGATCGCCTGGGTCCTGAGCTTCTTCCCGCCGTTGCCACCGTTCTCATTTCCGGTGTTGCCGGGTGCGTCCGTAGCCGCCCGGAGCGCGGCCGTCGCTGCCCCCGCACCCGCCCGGACCCGTTCGGCAGAGGCTGCCGGGGCCGACACCACCGGAGTCGACACCACCGGAGTCGACACCATCGCCGAACAGGACACGATCCAGCCCCCCGCCACCGAGGCGCCACGCGGCCGGCGCGGGGTCAACCGCAGCGCTGTCCGGGCGCAACCACCGGCGGCGGTGCAGGACTCACCATCAGGCGTGGCGGCCCCGGTCACAGCGGCCCCGGTCACAGCGGCCGGGATCACCGCGGCCGGAGTCAACGGCCCGGCTACGGCCGCCGAAACACCCGACGCACCCGCCGGGTCGACGGCACAGGAGCCGCGGCGGGCCGCACGCGCGCCAGCATCCCGGTCAGCGCATTCGGCGGAGTAACAGGATCGGCGGCACGGCGCCGAATACCAGCAGTATCAGCACCGAAAAGGCCATGATTCCAGGCCCACCGAAGATGATGTCACGGCCCGGGCCGCCGAGGGCCAACGCCGCGACCGTCGCCAGCCACGTCCACAATGGCAGCGCGGCAAGCCTTTTGGATTCCGTCCAGTAACCCGCTGCCCATACCAGCGCAGCATTGATCAGTCCGCATGCCAGGGCGCTGACCGGAACCGGGATCGCTCCGACATAGGTCGGAAGTAGCAGTGCGCTAAGGATCGCCGACAGGACGCCATCAAAAGCGAGCAGGGCCAAAACAACTGGGCCGCAACGGTTTTCCCGGGAGCTACCCGGCGGCGAGATCAATGCCTGCCAGAAGATCGTTTTCCCAGCCCCGCGCGTCCAAACCCCCCGGACGGCCAGACACCAACACGTAGTGCTCCCGGCTCAGCACCGGCAGGATCAACCTATTCGACAATGTGAACGCGCGTCCGGTTGGCCCCAGTTCCACCTGGGTGGCATGTGCACTGATGGCCGCAACCTTGGCTGCGACATGTTCCGGAGCGTCGATGACCGCGGTGATCTGGTCATCGGCAAATCCGTATGAGACGTCGTCGGGCAGCCAGATCCATTCTGGCAGAACATCATCGGTACCGAGTGAATCAATGCCGGCACGAAACTCGGTGGCAGATGTGACCGTCCAGTAGGACTTCGGAACTTGCCAGCGATCCGCCGCTGCGGACACCGCGGCGGCGGTGACCCGGTGGGCCTGAATATGGTCGGGGTGGCCGTAGCCGCCGCCCGGGTCGTAGGTCACCACAACGTGCGGGCGCAGATCGCCGATCACCGTGGCAAGTTGCCCGACGACCACGTCGAAGTCGGCGTCCACGAACTTGGTTCGTTGGCGCTCGGGCGTGCCCGGCATCCCGGAATCCCGCCAGTGCCCGGCCCCGCCGAGGAAGCGTGGACCGTCGACCCCGAGATGACGCAGGGCGGCGGTCAGTTCACCGATGCGGTAGCCGCCCAACTGGTCGGCGTCGTCGACAGCCAACTGCATCCAGGGCGCCTCGATGACCTCACCCTCTTCGCCGAGGGTGCAGGTCACCACGGTTACCTCAGCGCCGCGGGCGGCGTAGCGCGCGATGGTCACACCGTTGTTGATGGTCTCGTCATCGGGATGGGCGTGCACGAACAACAGCCGCGGAACAGTAGGCACCGGCCCTCCTCTGCGTGCATCGTCGTGTCGGCGTCACCCTACCGACTCGAGTTCAGCACCGACTAAATTCAACGCGTGGACCGACGCAACCTCGAATTCGGCTGCGCGGTAATGGCGATAGGACTGCTTGCCGGGCTCGCCGGCCTCGCGACAACCGTGCTGCTGGACTTCACAGAGCACCTCACCTATCACTACAGCTTCGGTAGTCTGCTCGACGGTGTAACCGGCTCAAGTCCCATCCGGCGTGCCGTGGGCCCGATGGTCGGCGGTGCGTTGGCCGGATTCGGTTGGTGGCTATTGCGGCGTCGGGGCGCGGTGCCGACGGTGTCCGAGGCAATCACTCGTCCCCGACCGATTCCCCGGATGGCGATGGCGATCGACTCGATGCTCCAGGTGTTGCTGGTGGGGTCGGGGGCATCACTCGGGCGCGAGAACGCACCCCGCGAACTGGCCGTCGCGCTCGGCGATTTCGGCACCGAGCGCTGGGCACTGACCGCGAGGGATCGCGAGATCCTGCTGGGCTGCGCGGCCGGTGCTGGACTGGCCGCCGTGTATAGCGTGCCGATCGGGGGTGCGCTGTTCGCATTGCGCGTTGTGCTTCGCACCTGGAACCTCCGGGCCGTCGGGACCGCGTTGGTGACGTCGAGTCTGGCCGTGGCTGTGGCCGCGCCGGTGACCCACGACCGGCGGGAACTGGCCTGGCCCGACCCGCAACTGTCGTACTCATTGACCGCCGTCGCGCTCGTGTTGGCACCGCTGGCGCTCGGTGTCGGTGTGGCATTCAACAGGATCGTGGCCCGAGCCCGCTCGCATGCCGGGGTGTTCGGGTCCGGGTCGCACGACTCCTGGCTGATCATCCCCGCGATCGCGGCCGCAGGCCTCCTGGTGGGTATCTGTGCGCACTGGTTTCCCGAGCTTCCCGGCAATGGTTCAAGCATTCTGACGATCAGCCTCGACAGCAGTCTGACTCTGGCCTCGGCAGCCGCACTGCTACTCCTCAAGCCACTACTCACGGCAGCCTTCCTGCGCGCCGGTGCGATGGGCGGATTGCTCACCCCGGCATTGGCCACCGGCGCGGCGATGGGTGCGGTGGTCGCGCTATCGATTAATTCCTTCACAGAACTGCACCTCGACGTTGCCTCGGTCTCGCTGGCCTGCGCGGCGGGCGTACTCGCCATCACCCAGGGCACCCCGTTATGGGCGGCGATCTTCGTCTGGGAGTTGGCCCAGCCGCCGGTGTGGCTGCTGATCGTCTTCGCCGTCTCGAGCATCGGCGCGCACGGCCTGCACCGCATCGTCATGAGGACGCGTACGGATCAGAAGACGACGGTCTGATTCCCGTCCCTAATGATGCGGTCTTCACAATGCCAAGACACCGCGCGGGACAGTACGGCCCGTTCTACATCCGCACCGAGGCGAATCAGATCGTCGACCCCGTGGCGGTGATCGACCCGAACGACATCCTGTTCGATGATCGGCCCCTCATCAAGATCCTCGGTGACGTAATGCGCCGTTGCGCCAATGAGTTTGACACCACGCTCCCGAGCCCGTCGATAGGGTGACGCTCCGATGAACGCCGGCAGGAACGAATGGTGGATGTTGATCACCGGGCAACCGACCTCGCTCAGAAAATAGGGCGTGACGATCTGCATGTAGCGGGCCAAGACGACCAGGTCGACATTGCCGCGCAGCAATTCGAGTTGGCGCTGCTCGGCCTGTTCGCGAATGTCCTTGGTGGCAGGTATGTGGACGAAGGGAACTCCGAACGGACGCACCTGCTCCGCAAGGTCGGGATGGTTGGCGATCACCATCGCGATGGACATCTCAAGCTCACCGCGTCGGTTGCGCCACAGCAGATCGAGCAGGCAGTGATCTTCCTTGGACGCCATGATGGCCACCCGCTTGGGTTTGGTGGCTTCGGTCAGCCGGAAGTCGATCTCGTAGGGCGTGGCGACCTTCTCGGCGAACTCGCGGTCGAGCCCATCGCGGGCCGCCGCCAACCCGGGCAGGTGAAAAATGGTGCGCTGCATAAACGTTCCGCCCGACTGGCTGGTGGCGTGCTGATCCAGCGAGATGATGTTGGCCCCGGCGTCGGCCAGGAACGTGCTGACGGCGGCGACCAGGCCGGGCCGATCCGCGCACCGCAACAGCAGTCGGCCGAGATCGCGCAGTGGCAGGTCACCCCGGTGTCGGGGAAACTCGGCAGCCGCGACACCCACTCCGGCATCCCCTGACATGACCTCTCCCGTTCCCGCTACGTAGCCCCGTGGGAGGGTACCCCGAGCGACGGGGCCCGCGACCTGCCGCATCAGAGTCGCAGGATCGTCAAAAAAGTCGCGGCCTCCGAGCCGAAAAAGCCTTTGCTGGGACTTAACTTAGGT
>Ga0114966_10000314_pt1 | contig 47090 bp, 27 predicted proteins | sample M_130207_XF_Meta_FD_87029 | JGI IMG/M metagenome (GOLD analysis project Ga0114966, IMG submission 87029) | Freshwater microbial communities from Lake Montjoie, Canada to study carbon cycling - M_130207_XF_MetaG | ecosystem: Environmental > Aquatic > Freshwater > Lake | place: Lake Montjoie... | reverse complement strand
GTTACAGCTCTATTTTGAGCTGAGAAATTATATCTAACCAAGTTTCTAATTTCTTCGACTGATGGTTCGTTTTTACCACCTATTGCTGGTACTGGGTTGTTTACTTTTAAAGAGTTTTTAACCGTATTATTAACGCCTGAATCAGAACCATTGACTGTCATGTTAACTAAACCTAAGGATGTTATAGCGCCTTGACCTAAATTGGTGTCTAATCCACCACCAACTTTGTATTTCACAAATAAAGTTGTGTTTGGTGATTGTGTTATACCTAAAGATAGGTTATTAATAAAATCACCTATTTGAGCGATTAGCGTTGGATTCGTATCAAAATCTGTTAATGAACTTATGTCTTGTGTTCCACCACCAAAAATTAATTTTAAAAATCCGTTATCGGTGTATTCGGTTATAAATTTTTTATCAACCTTTATATATTTTCCTGGTCTTACGGATGGATTGTCACTTAATGCGTTAAAGTCTTCAATAAACACTTTATCTTCAGCTAGTGCGTCAACCTCATACCATTTTGCCGCTGGGTTTAAAAATTGAGAATATGTTGGTATTGTAGTATAATTTGTACCAGGCAATGCAATTACAGATTCAACACTGATAACATCGTTGTCAGGTAATATTACTTCTAAAAACGGTACAACATCAGCTGGTGTTATTGTTTTTTGATAGTATTTTGTAAAACCATTTACAGCAATTTCTCGTTTAGTTAATGTATAATTGATTAAGGTCCCATTTGAATTTATATTTGGAACAATAATTCTATTCGGTATTCCACCAATGCTAAATGGTGATGAAAAATCAACATCATATAATGTTTCAAAAACTTTACCTGAACCAGTTCCTTGAGCACCAGCTTGCATTATTGGACAATACGTAACATCAAACGTATCACCTAAAACAGGTACTGTAACACTAAAGTCTAATATTGTTACTGATGGTCGTCTACCTGGTACTTTTAAACCAAAAGTTCTAGCCATTGATAATATTGAACTTCTTTCTTGTGCATAGTCTATTTGTGTTTCTTGAAACATTCTATCTGTATTAAATGATAGCATGTCCCCAACCGCCGCATTTAATTCAAGTAACATCATACCTACTGATGCATCGTTAAAATCATTGAAGATGTCTGGATAGTATTGTCTAACCATATTGACTAAGTCTCGTCTAATATCAGCAAAGTTTCTTGATGTGTAATTAACCATTTGTGCCATAATATATTATATTTTAAACATTTATTGTAACTGAATCGGAAATATCAAAAACATTATCTGTTATTGTATATTCTAATCTTATTGTTGCAGCGTATTCGCTTTCTTCAGACTGTGTAACGGTTAAGCTAGTAATATTTAACTTTGGTAAATATTTTTTTACTGAATTTTTAACCTCGTCTTGTACAGATTCCCATGTTAGTGCGTCATTTGGTTCAAAAATATATCTAAGTATATCCGTACCAAAATCTGGGTTGTATAGTCTTTGACCTTTTCTTGTTAATAATAGATGCATTAGGTCGGCTTTTACTGCTCGTTGTTCATTATCGTTGAGCTTTATAAAGAAACCGTTTGTACTATTTTTAAAGGGGTAGTCAATATTTATGTATTTTCCGTTTGCCATAATACCTTTTATATGATAAATATGATAATAATTTATTTTTAGAAGTAAATCCATAAAAAAAGGGTCCGATTGGACCCTTTTGTATTATTTTTTTATTTTACTATGCTGTTGTAACCTCGCAACCTCCAGCACCGCAAGCTACCTCTCCAGATAAATTGGTGGAATCGCTTACTTCTATAACTTTTGTTAGGTCAATATCTCGTAAAGCTTCCATCATTTTTTCGTACTTTTCTTTATTACAATCTTCAAAAGGAGCTTGGATATAACTTCCTCCATCATAGTTTAATACTGAAATACCATTAAATGATTCACGATTTTCCCACATCCATTTTCCTACCATTGGCCATTCATTTATTTTATAAACCAAATTTCCTTTCTCGTCTCTTCTATCTTCTTTAATTGGGTTATTGTTTGAATCTAAAACAACTTTACCATTTTCGTCTAGTTTAGATAATTTTTCGGTTTCTTTCTTAATAGAAACAGTTACCGAAACGTTATGTGTATTTTGACCATCTCTATGTCCAGTCCTAACCCAATTTTTGTTAAACGTACTTACTCTTTCTAAAAGATTCATAGGTGATTCAAATCTGTAAATAGAACCTTCTGGTGCTCTTACGGGTAATGAGATTACTGCTTGTTCTTTTGGTTTGAAATATTCGTCTTCAATCAATTCTGGGTGGTAGATTGAAAGATATGTGTATATTGATTCATTTTTACCAACACGAATTCTACGAACATAATAATCATTATGCCAAGCATGTATTCCAGATGCTGTACCTAATACTAGTGAACTAGTTCCAGATGGTTTTACCGTTGTTGTTCTAGCCGCCTTATTTATACCGATTAATTTAGCAACTCTAGCGTTTTCTTTTAATACAGCCTTTGATGCTAATTCTAAATCATATTTAAGAACCTCTCCAGACCCAATACCAGTCATTCCAACACCGATTAGAGCATCTTTCTCTGTTGTACGCTTCCATACGTCACGAAGATAATGAAAGTCTGTATAGCCAGCTTGTAGTGTACCTATGAATGATGCCGCTTTAGCTCTAGCTTCTAAATCTTCTTGTGATTCGATATCCGATACATTAACCTCACAAAGGTTACAGAACTGATATGGTCTTAATCCGATTTCACAACAAGGATTTGTACCCCAATCTTTATCGTTTGAGAAATAAACACCTGGTTCTCCACTGTTACTATCTTCAATTTTTTTCCATAGTTGATAGAATTTTTCTTCAGTTATTTTATGTCTTAAGATAACAGCTGAATTGTTTGCTCTACCTCTTTGTGGGTTTAATTCCCACCAAGCACCTGATTTAGCTGATAACATTTCTTCATCATCAATTGAGAATAATGAAATAAGAGCAGCTCTACGAATACCACCAGTTAATACAGCATCAGCAATAAAACAAATTATATCATGGCATTCGATTGGTGATAATTTTTCACCGTCATTTTTAGTATCTAATATTTTTTTAATATTGTGAACACAATCTTTAAGTGGTTGTGGTCCAGGTGCTCTGCCACCACTAGTTACCAATAACGCACCTTTTTGACGAATATCTGAGTAATCAAAATCTGGTGTTGACATGCCTTCAAAATAAGACCTCATAAGGGTTTTAATTGCGTCTGCCCATCCTTCAATACTATCCCCAATAAGATATCTTCTAGTCCTAGTTGTATTAGGTTTTCTAATTTCTGGTAATTGGTCTACGTGATGTCTTTGTACTGAAAAACCAACACCTGTACCACCTAATAGAAGAAACATTGTTTCACTGAATGCTCTCCAATCGTCGATTGGTAAATAAGCGCAGTTATAAATTCTGTTTGGTGATATTTCAATTGATTTTCCACCGAATTGTAATGACCTCATTGATGGTAATACTTTTTTTGCATAAACAAACTCATATGCTTTTTCAATTTCATCCGTAATGTGCGGATATTTTTTCTTGTGCATTTCTTTGTTTCTTGTTACTAACTCTTCCCAAGTTTCTCTTCTTTGTAGCTCTGGCATATACTTGGCGTATTTCATATGTACGGTAATGTCAGATAAAATTTTTGTTGATAAATCCATTTTAATTTAAATTTGTTTTGTTGTTTTTAATTGTTGTTATTTTCTTCGTCTGAAACGTTGTCTGTATTGTTAAGAACTTTTTTTCTTTCTTGCATTCCATTTAATAAACCAGCAACATAGTCGTTAGTTTCTTTTTCTTTACCTTTATTAAATTCGCCTTGGGTTCTTGCTTTTTTATTAGGGTTCATATCGATTTGAATTCTAGAGTTATCAAAAATTATGTCCTCTAATATTATACCATCTTTAGCAAATCTAGATTTAAGGATAGCCATAGTAGCGGTTCCATTTTCTTTTTGGTCTAAGGTTTTAGCTATTGAAACAACGAAGTGACCTATTTGTCCTTTCTTAATTGAACCACCCATTTGGTCTGATTCAACAACTGTTGCTTTAATTGAGCTTCTATTACCTTGAACGGCGGTCCAACCTGCCATATCTAATTCAGATAATAATGTTTCAAATTGTCTCATAACATTCCCTTCACCAACATTAACATCATCAAATTTCCTAGATGGTTGTACGCAGTCAATGTAATCAACTAAAACGATATCTGGTCTAAAACCTTGTGCTATCAACTTTCTAATATAGGTCCTAATAATTGGTATTGTTGTTCCATCGCTAGGAAATTTTTTAAGTCTTAGTACTCCCTTTTCCGATTCTTTTTGTTTAACTAAATTCTTTAATTCATCTTTGTGTAAAGATAAACTATTAAGTTCGTAACCTGACCAACAAGCTAAATGCTTTCTTTGGATGACCTTTGCGGCATCTTCAAAAAATATTTGTAATACATTATAACCTAAATTCTTGGCCGTATTTGCTATCTTGGTAATCATTGTGGTTTTACCAACACCAAATGGTGCTAATATAATCGCAAGTTCACCTTTTGATAGCCCACCATCCATGATTTCATCTAACCCCTTTATACCAGTCGGTATTGGCTTTCTAAAGTCATCTAGTAGTACGGACTCTATATTGTCTAGAACATTTATACCGTTATCTTTAAGGTCACCATGCTCTAGCGCCTTCTTTAATAGTTCTTCACACTCATCGTATCTAGCATCATCGCCAACCTCAATAATATTACTAATTTGCTTGATTGATTTCTTTAATTCTTGTGTTTTGCAAAACTTCATCGCCTTTTCTTGAACACCAAGAGTATCGTTTAGGTTAACGTCTTTTATTCTTTTTAACTCAGCAAGTGCCCATTTTTTATCAATTTCATTAGTTATAACATCTAATAGTCTGTATTCTAGACTACCAATATCTAATATAATGTTGTGTTTTGAATAGGCCTCTTTTATTGTTGAAACAATAAGTTTTAGTGCATTACCCTCAAAATAGTTTGCGTCAATTATTTCAATTATTGATTCGGCAAATCTGTTGTCAACAAGAAGTTGTGCGATTAATCTAAGTTGAAAATCATCCCCTAGATACCCAAAACTTTCTCTACTTATTTTTGCCATTTAATATTAACTTTTTTTTTAAAAACTTGTGATTTTTATAAATATCCTAAAGTTGCACATCAGCATACTTTGTTGTATATTTTTTTTGACTTAACGTGTCCTTAATTTCAGATATAATATTGGGAATTAATTCTTTAATATCTACCTGATATCTTACTTGTGGTGGAAAATAATTTCCTGAGAATGAGCTTTGAGCAATAGCTAATTTATCAACTCTAATCTCAAAATCAAAGATATCTTCTTTTTCAAAAATGTTTTTATACGGCTCTTCTTTTGAAGGTGCATATGGGTTAAAAAATTTGTAAAGATACTCACGTGATTTCTTTTTTAAATGGCTAGGAATAATACCCATACCGCCGAAATCGTCATTACTCATACCTACGATTTTATCCATTAATTCCTTTAACTCTAAGGAATTAGTTACTTTTTCATTGTAATCCTTGATACTAAAGTATCTTTGGCAAATAATGTGTTTGTTGATGTACAACAAAAACTCAAATCTCTGTTCTTCAATTTTTTTGTTCATAATGTTTTTTTTAATTTGATTGTTTAATTTCTCGTTCAATTAGTTGTTTAAAGGGTATTAAGTATTCACCATATCTGTACGAACCAATAGTTTTTTCTAATCCGTCAACTTTCATTTGTTTTAAAACGTTTTTAAGGTTTCTTTCATCCATATTGAACACCCCATCGATTAAATCGTTTAATTGTTCAATAGCGTCATCAGTAATTAAAGGGTTCTTTAAGTCGACTAGTGCAGTGTTTATCTCGTAAAGCTTTTCACCTTGTACACCATCAGTAACACCATTTATAATGTTATCTAATGATTTTAATGGTTTTTGTTTTGATTTTAATCTTTCTTCTTGTAATACTTTAGCTTTTTCTAGTAAAGATTCTAACGTGACTTTTTTGGTTTTAATATCAGGAATTAAGGATATCAGTGTTGCTTCTTTTACACCTTTTATACCCTTTATGGTATCGCTATTATCTCCAGTTATGATTTTAATTAACGCAGCGTTTTCGTAGTAATGACTAAACTGGTTTGAATAATTATTGGTATCGATATAAGTTTTTAAATCGCAAAAATAGATTCTAACTCTTTCAGATATTAATTGGCACATATCCCTATCCGTTGTGCAGATGGTAATAAATTCATTTTCTTGTCTATTAAGGCAATAGTAACCAATGAAATCATCGCTCTCAACAAATTCGTGTTGTATTTGTCTAATACATAATTCCTCCAGATAATTCCATATCATCTTTTTTTGTTTCATTTCAGACTCATCAGGTTCAGTACCATCAATATAATTTTTACCACGACCACTTTTATATGGTTCGTATATATTATATCTTAGTTTACCACTAAACTTGCCATCCCAAAAAACATAAACTCTATGATATAGATTTTCACCTAATAGTTTACGTAATATAGTTAAAAATTGGTATAACCCACCGATGTGTTCTCCACGATGGTTATATTCACTCTTGGCTCCATGAAATCCAAATTTAAATAAGGCATTCCCGTCAACCAAGAGTGTATTTATAACTTTAATCCGTTCACCATTTTTTGGTGGTCTTTTGTTCAAAACTTAATTGTTAATAAGTGAAAAAAAATGTTTTAATCGTCTGTTTCAACACTACCATTAACTAATTCTGTTTCGATAACAAAATCATCGTACTGTGTGTTTAACTTTTCTTTAATGAATTCTTTGTGAATCTCTTTGTAAGAATCAATTTTGTCAGGGTTCCAATATCCATGTGGTGTTGATGCTATGCTACCCTTTTGTTCAATACCATTAACTTGGTTTTTCTCGCAACGAATTTTAGTTACGATACCAAATTGATAATCTTCACCCTTGTATGTTGCTTTTAATTTCTCAGTACTGTGTGTTAAGATACCACCAAAATGGAATATCATTCTTGGAGCGTAAAAGAAAGCTTCACCACCCTTATGTTTGATAACTTTATTCTCATTGTCCAACCAAATTTGTTGAACAACCGCAAATGTTGCTGTGTATGGTATGTCTTCTCTTCTTGATGCTGGGATACGGTAATTAATCAATGATTTAAAACATGTTGCTAATGCGCCTGCAGTCCATTGATTGTTAGTTGTTTTTGATGTAGCACCCTTAAAGCAATTAATAGAACCAACAGAATCCCAAAAAAATGCAACATCTCTAGGTAATGAACCTTCTTGTTGTTTATCTAATATAAAGTGCATATATGTTGATATATCTTCAACAACTGGTTCATATCTTAATGCTTTAGTACCCATCTTACTGTGCTGATGGTCATAGTTTTGATACTTTTTTAATAGGTCTGGACCTTGCATAAAGATGAAATCACCTTTATAGTTAATAATCTCACCAGTATCAGGGTCAACAACTTCTTCGTATTGCATACCAATATTTCTAGCGTGTTCCCAATTCCAGTTATTTTCAGTTTCAAAGATAATCGGTAATACACCAATCTTTTGACAACCTGCAACCGCCTCATATATAGAAGTTGATTTGCCTGTATTTGAATATCCTCTAAAAGATACAAAATACCCCATCGGAATCCCAGGCACTTTAACAGCCTCATGAAAAGCTTCAGACAATGGAATCCATTGTATTTCTTTTTCTTTAATCGTAAAATCTAGCCCTTCACTTTCTTTAAAGTTATCTAGGTCGAACGATTTTTTCTCAATAATTTTTTTCGGCTTTGTGCCCATGTGTATATAGTTAAAAAATAATATTATTATTTATATAATAGAGAATGGGCGGCGATATACCACCCATTTCTATCATAAATTATTTAGAACGGCAAATCATCGTTCTCATCTTCTTCATCTTCAGGTTCAGTAACCTTTACAACTGGTGTTGTTGTTTTAGCAGCAGCAGTAACTGTTGGTTTAACGTTAGGTGTACCCAATGATAATTCTTCATCCAAATCATCACTTTCTTTGTCTGTTAAAGAAGCTTTATCAACGAATTTTTTTGCTTCTTTATCCCAAGTTGGTGTACCACCCTTAACGATGATTTCAAGATAATCGTATGGTTTTACACTATACACGTCTTCCCAAGTTCTACTATCTGATAACCATTCAGCTGAAACTTCAGCATCTTCAGAAAGTGGTGATGGGTCCATGTGTGAAATACTCTGAACAACTGGACGGTTGTTTTGGTCTCTAGCAATCATAATCATTAAATCTCTACCAGTCTTTGGGTCGGTGATGTTTTGTTTGATTGCAGTCAAAACACCATAAATTTTGTCATAAATACCTTGTTTACGATAGTCATGATTAAAACGCCAGAATTTAACTCCATCAGCTTCATTATCTCTATCGATAATTTTTACAACGTACATTTTTTTAGCGTTGTATTTTTTTGCTAATTCTTTATCAGAATCTTTACCTGTGGCACGCAAAGCTTCATGTGCCTCACAAAGAGGGCAGTCTTCACCTTTCTCATGCTTTAAGCATACGAATGTTTTCCACTCGCCGTCAACTTGCATTTTGTGACCGTGAATTTCTCTAAATGGTGTGGTACCGTCAGAAGTAGGTAGAACTCTAATTCTTTTAGTCGCCGTTTTTTGTTTTTCAGAAAGATATGTTGTGAAGTAGTTCTTCAAATCATACTCTTTAGCTGAACTGTTTTTAGCATAAGAACTAGAATTGCCCTCATACTGTTTTAGCATAGCTGCTAATGCATCTTGATTACTCATAATTGTTGTTTTTTAAAATATATGTAGATGTTATTTACTTGTTTTTAATTATACAAATATACGAAAAATTTGGGAAAAGTCAAGTTGGGAGTCAACTTTTTAATGTGAAAAATTAAAATATTATCAGAGCAAATATACTGACATTTTTGATATAATGCAAATAAAAAAGGGATGTTTTTTTAACACCCCTATTTGTTTTGTAATTATTAATTATTATGCATATACGTCTTCTTCTTCGTAATCTTCTGGAACATCGAATGTTTTTTTAATTGATGCGTCTACAATCCCAGTATCTACATCGTCTTTTCTTAAAATATATTCTTCAGGTTTTTTTTCGCTCGTTGCGTCATAACCTGGGACATCTTTCCAATAATCCGTTAGTTTAATATTATATGGAAATGAATCCATAGACCTCATCTCTAACTTCTCTACTGGCGTAGGGTTTCTTTTAACGATTTCTTTTTCTAATGTGTCAATTTTACTAGTTATTGAATCCATCGCCGCAACTCTTTGTTCCAAATCATTAAACTTATTTAAAAGTTCAGTTGTTTTTAAAAAACTTAAATCAGCCGATTTTTTTGCCTCTTCACTGCCTTTAACTAATTGTGTTACATCTACTTCAACATCTTCTTCTCCTGTACCCATGTCTTCGGTTCCAGCATCTTCGGTTCCAGCATCTTCGGTTCCAGCATCTTCGGTTCCAGCATCTTCGGTTCCAGCGTCTTCAGTTCCAGCGTCTTCAGTTCCAAACATATTTGAATCGTCAGTTTCACCAGCGTCGGCACCTGTATCAGTAGTTTCTGCAGATTTTTCAGCTGTTTTTGAATCGTCGGCAGGTTGTTCTGTTGCGGCTTCTTCATCAGCTTCATCTACAGCACCTAAAATTAAATCGTCGTCTGTTCCTTTAGGTGCTTCAGTATAAAACGAATATTCCGATAAAAGCCTAAATTTTTTAAGCTCTTCGTTTAGTAATTTTTGATTAATTTTCTTACCCATATTACGTTAATAATTGTCTTCCGTCCTCTGTTATTATTTTTTTGTTGATTCTTTCTAGAATGCTTTTGTCGTTTTTAATAACACAAACACCTGAGCTACAATCCATTTCTTGATTTGACTCGTCTAGGTTTGGTTTTTCACTTAAAAAGCTATCCATAGCTTTTTTAAGGTCTTTTTCATTTGTTTTATTATACATAAACTTTGTTTTATTAATACATTATTCTACTAATAAATATCTTAATTTAATTAAAAAACTCGTTTTAAATCCAAAACAATTAATTCTTTATTATCTATCAATATCATTTTGTCTTGGTATTCAGACCAATCTACCTGATACGACTTATAATCAATATTTCCAATTGAATCACCAATTTTAGATTCTATTAACTTATTTAAGGCGTTTATAGTATAAAATGCTGTACCTTTTTTGTGGATTATTACAGCGTTAGGGAAGAGGTTTTTAAGGTCTATTTTTTTACCTTCTGGTAGTGTTAATTTAAAAGTTAGTATGATTTTTGATTCGTCTTTTAGATTACTATAACAATAAACTTTATCTTTAGTTACGTTGAATTTTGTCTCTAAATAACTTAAGAACCAATCTAATCGTTCTGGGAATATAAAGCAAGCTAATAATATTGATTTATTCATTTTCTATAGAGTATAAGTACGGAATATACTTGACCTGATTATCAAGATTTTCAATTCTAGTTTTATACTCAATAAATATCATATTTTTTTCTAAAAACACTTTACTTTTATTCTTTATTTTCAATAAAAATTTTTCAACATTCAAACCAATAAATTCAATCAGTTCTAAGTCAAAACCAAAAATAAATGTTTCGAAATATACATATAACATACTGTCATGCTTATACGATATAATTTCATTTGTTTTGTTAATCTTTTTTATTAATTTTACGATTGTTTTTCTATCAAATAATATTGGGTCAACGAACGTGTATTTGATATTGTTAGTAAGTTGTTTGTAGACTCTTTCGACAAAATTGTATATGTCTTCTTCGTGTAGTTCTCGTCGTTCTGTTTTTTTAAATGTCCAATATAAATTATCGGATATTTTTCTATTAATTATATCGTAGTCTGGATAATGTTTCTTGATGTAATCCCAGCCTACTATTAACGTGGGTAATCCCTGAACCGTTAGGTCCAAGGATTTAACCACATTAAAATCACAAGAAACATTTACATTATTAGCAGAAACAATATTTGCTATTAGCATGTTACAAATATACGAAAAAATATAACAATGTCAAATTTTATCCGCCAGCCTCTCTAATTATATCAGCCGCCATCGTTGGTAAGTTAGGTAACTTGGTAGCACTACAAGAGTGTGCGTCAGCATCACTAGCCGCGTAGCCAGACCCTTTTATTATTGTTGCACCCGCATTTTTAAATACGTTATAATATGTTGTTACATTTGCTTCGGTTATATTAACATTTCCACCCCAACCATAACTTCCAGTTATAAAAATATATTTAGCATTTGGAAACACTCTTCTTAATTCAGTAATTAATCCTGTTTGGTTGTCACCGCTACTAAACCCTCCATTAGTACCAATGCTAACAATCACATTTTTAACTGTTGTTGTTACTGGGTATTTTTGTAATGCGCCTATTAACCATGTTACATTTTTACCACCTTGATGTAATGATGCTTCACCTTCTGCTGATGATATCATTCTTGCTTTACCGTTTTTCTTTTTTACTTGTGCTTCTATACATGATGATAATGAGTCACCAATAATAATTGTATCTAAACTAGTTGTTGGTGGTGTAATTGTAATTGTGCTACCCCAATATAACGCATCATTAGGGTCATTAAATCTAAGATAAAAATCATTTGCGTATTGACTTCTTTTGTATTGTTTAATTGTTGTTCGTTTGCCTCTGTAAATTTTACATATTCCATTATAATAAGCATACTCAGGTTGTATTTTTTTACCGTCACAATCTGTATCTACAACACATCCAGCGCATATTTCAACATATCGTGCAAAAAGAAATGCTGCATTATCGGCTGTTGTTGATTTTTTTGACTCAATTAAAAATTTAGGCATTCCATTTGTTGCTTGTTTTGGTTTTCCGCCTGCTGGTACTTTAAATAAAGAATTAGTTTGCGAATCAGCATCTCTACCAATAGCGGCAAATAATTCTTCTTTAGTATTAAAACCATTTGCCTTTAGATTCCATTGTATTAAACCCCAGCTTTCTGATACGACATCTTGACCACCATTTTCAGTAACGAACCCTGATTCGGCCTCCATATTACCCATAATACCAGCGACTTGCTCTCTTGTCAATCCTCTATTTTTTAAATTATTAAATACTGCTCTTTGATTTGCGTCAAATTGAGCTTGTGTTTGTAGTTTAGAAAAATTCTTTTTAGTATTAAGTCTATCACCAGTACTACCACCACCACCAGTTGTTGTTATTGCATTACCAGCAGATGCAGGTCCAATTTCGTTTCCTGCTAACAATGCAGAATATAATGTTGCAACATCAATTATTGGTGTTTTTGCTATTCTAATTCTTGTGCCAGTAAATGTTGTTGTCATATTATTTGGAACAATAGAATGACTAACCTTCGTAATTAAATAAGCACCATGAAACATGGGTATGTTATCTAATTGAAAATACATCATGGGTTGAATCATTGCATCACCCATCATTTCAACTTCAGCTTTATAACTTCTTACTGAATAAACATTATATAAATTTTGACCAACATACGATTGATTTGTTTTACTTAGTGAATTTGATATTGCATCAGTTATTGCTAATGATTCTGCCGTCTCGTTAAATTCTGATTGGTCAAGTCTTATATCTTTAAAAATATTTTGATTTTGTTGTCCGTATCTAACAACAAACGCTGAAGCAAAATCCTCCCAACTAGCTTTTTGGTCTGAAAAATCTTTAGGCCATGTTTTATCATTTGTTATATCAAAACCATCGTTTGGATAATCTGAGTTTGGTCCAAAATCTAATTTAGTTGACGTTTGACCAACATACACACAAACAAATGATGGACCTGTAGTTGTTTGTTTATCAGCCATATAATATGGATATGGTTCAAAAACAGCACCTAATTCTTTAGGGTCATTAAAATTAATAAAATTTGGTAGTGCAATAAATTCAAAATTATTTTCAGTTAAAATTCTACCAAATAAATCATAAACGCTAGTATCAGAACTTTCGTATAATTGATGTGTTACAGTTACTGGGTTTATTTGAAATTTAGTTCCAATGTCTTCAAAAGACCTAGTAACAAATCTAAAACTATCAATAAGGTTTAGTGACTTTAGGTCGCCAGTACCACCTTGTAATTTATTTATTTCTGTGTCCCCTGTTAATCTATATGGTAAATTTGTTCCACGTGAACAACATTGAAATAGTATATCGCTAAATGGTCTTGGACCACCAGCAACACCAGCAATCCATTTATCATATATTTTTTTAAGGGTTCTATATATTTCTAATTTAATCTGTTCATTTTCTGCTGTATTAACAATTGTTTTTTGGTCTTCAGCAACTTTTGTTTTTAATTCTTGATTAATTGTATCAATGTATTTTGAAAATCTACTTTTAGAAAAATATATTATTGGGTTCTTGTCGTTTGTTCCATTCGACCACATATAAGTTGAATCATTTTCAATGTATTTTTTACTAAAAAATAATTCTTTTAATTTATTTTCAACTTTACCATTTTGTTTATATTCAATAAAGAAATTATAATTATTTATATTATTAGTTACGGGTATTGTAACACCATTAACGGTTTTTTGTTTATAATTATAATAGTTGTAAGTTAATATTGCATAATCTTCTTCTAATTTATCTGGGTTAACACCATTTGTTAAATGAGCATTAATGTTTGCTGGTGTATTAAGCGAAACATATGTCCCAATATTGTTTAATTCGTGTTTAACTAATGTAGCTTTACTAGTATCAATAATAGTGCTATTGTTAATTGATAGCCAAGCAGATTTCCAATTTGCGTCATTGCTACCTTTAGATGTATCTTTAGGTTTTAATTCAAGTGTGTTTGATATATCAGATTCAAATTCTTGAACAAAACTAGCAAATTCATTAATAAACATTTTTTTAACTGGTGGTGGTAATGCTATTAACTCATTATCTATTTCAGGATATTCAGTTGTTATTGTTTTATCTGAAAAACACATCGGATAATTACTTTGAACAAGACTAGCTGGACTTGATAGCCAATATCCTAAAAGGCCTTGAGTTATTGGTTTTTCACCTGCAGCTGCTAAAATTCTTTCATATTTTGGTATAACTTTTAAAAATTGATTATATTTTGGGTAATCGCTATTTATTGTTGGTATTAAGTTATCAGCACTTGAAGCACCAATAAATTTTATTGGGTCTGTTCCTGCTTTACCTTGTTCGTATCTCCAAAGTAATCCACCTATAAATGCTGGCCATAATTTTGGGGCTTGAACATATCCAGCTCTAAATTTAAATGTGTTTATTAATTCTTTTTGTTTAAAAATACCCACATAGCTTGTCATTGTACCAATAGATGTTTCATATGCCGATTGACCCATTAAACCTCTCCATGGCAAAGAATGTAAAAATAAAAATGTTTTTGCAGAATAAGAATCTTGTGCGTTATAAAATCTACTACCAAATATTGGTGCATCAAAAATCACATCGCTATAAATACCAAAATTTAAAAATGGAAACGCTACTTGGTCTTGTGTTGTTTCGTTATTAAATAATGTTATGTTTTTTCCAACAGATTCGTGATTATTATTTGGTGCATTTAATTTTTGAAAAAACCAATTTGTTAAATCAGTTGGAGAACCAAAAAAATTTGTATCATCAATAAATGTATATGCCCCAAAATTACCTCCAGAAAATTTCATATCAACTGTTAAATCGCCAATTTTTTGAATTCTTGGTGATGATAGACCTGGTAAATTTGTTTCGTAATCATTGTCAATCAATGGATTATTATAAAATAAACTAAAAAAACTTAAATTACCATTTGTACCATATTCAGATTTTGAAGAATAGTCAACTAATGTAAAATCTTGAACACCATATTTACCATTACTAAGAAAAAACCCAGTATCTAATGAATCTTTGGTTGACGTAATTTCTTTACTTAATCCATCATATTTAAAAACACTAGGACTAATTGTTAATGGTGACTTTACATCTTTTCCATTTTCGTAATCGTCAGAGGTAATAAAATCAATATACTTTGCAATATCCGCATTTTCAGCTGTAGGAGTATATACTGTTGCGGATGTTCTATTTGATAGTTTTAAGTTAGAATACTTACCATAATAAGGACCCGTTATATTAGTAAAACCTTTATCAACAGGTAAATCATATCTTTTAAAAGATGTGAAATCTGTTTCAATATATTTGTATTGCCAGTAATCAGTTCCAGATGCTATTAATACATTTATATCTTTACCATCAACGGTACCCTTAACTTGTGCGTATTTATCAACTGTATCGTAATTTTGTGCTAATGCTGGGACAATTGTTTTATTATCTTTAAATTTTTCAATAATTAATTGTGCTTCAGCTTTTGCAAAAGATTCTAATTCAGTATTATCTAAATAATTATTTTCATAACCGAGTAAACCAGTTGCCCTTAAAACAATAAGTCTAGCAACATCATTATGCGTTGCACTATCTGGTAATCTATTATATGGTAAAATTTCTATTGACCTATTTGAATCAATAGGTGCAAATGCTTGCCAAGAAGGTGCTCCGTTTCCATTGGCTTGAACTTGTTTATCTTCTTCTATATTTTTAACCATTGCCGCATACAAATCCTCGACAAATTTAACTTCTGGGACATTAAGTGGATTTGTTAAAACGCCAGCAGCACCAAGATATTTTTCTTGGTCGTTTTCAATATATTCTGGCCATGGATATATTGTTGCGTCAGCAGAATTTTTAATATCTAAACGTTCTTTAGTATTTTGTCTAAATTTTTTAAGTTCGTTTATTCTTTCGGTGTCTAAGTATTTAGATGAAACATTAAAAATTAATTCAAGAAATATTTCAATGTGTGTTGTAAACATTTTAAATATATTTCTTATGTTTGGTTGAAACGTTAATTCACTAGTAATTTTGTTAGCCAAATCTTCTGCTAGTATTTTTGTTAATTCCTTTTTTTGTTCTACTAATTCATCTTTTGATAGTTTTAAAAATAAACGTATATTTGTAACGTCATATGTTTTAATATATGCATCACTTGCGGATAATGTTTTTGGTACCGCTGCTTGTAATCTATTTATAACGTCAGTTACATTGCTATCCGATGTGACATCTATAATTCCACCATAAGCTTTTTTTACTGCAGATATTAATTCGGTGTTGGTTGCCCCGCCGTTTGGACCAATTAATTGGTTTATTTTCATTATAACCCTAGGTACAACAGTTGTTTTTTGTTGTATTTTTACAGTTTCTAAATCACCTGCCTTGGTATTAAATTCATCAACTTTTTTGTTATATTCAACGACAAAATCTTGACAAAATTTAAATGTCTTATTATCGTTAAAATTACTTGTGTCTGAAGGGTTAGTGTCGGCAACAAAAACAATATTATTAGTATATGGTTCTGGAACGTCACCAGCTGTTGCATTAGCTACAGATGAATCTTTAATATTTAAAATAAATCCATTTATTAAATCTTCAATAACTGTTAAATCCGTTTCTAACTGATTTGCCAACGCATAGTTATTTCTATCTTGATTTGATGAATCTTCTAATTGTTTTTTTATTAACGCATCAATATTATTCATTTTTGTCATGAATTCGTTAATAGATATTGTATTTTTACTAGCCAATAAATCAACGCCTTCTTTCATTCTAGCGGCGGCTCTAACATAACCAACAATCATATCTGCTAGCATAGCATAAGTATAACCAACAAAATTTGCACTAATTTCAAAATTGCCTGTTTGTGAATTAAATCTAGTATTACATTTAACCATATGTAAACAATAAACAACAGGTTTACCATAAAACCCTTTAACTTTCAACTCAAATAATGGATATGGTAATCTAAATAAAACATTATATATTGATTTTGCACCAGATTGAAAAATTGCACCGCCTCTCACATCAATAAAATCAATGTTGACCATTGGTGCAAATGATGAATTAAAATCTATTTTTATGTTTGTTATACCAAGAGCTTCTTCAATAATATTTTCGGTTCCTAAGTCTGTATAACTGGTTGTTAAAAAATTACCATAACCTGTTGTTGCGTCATTTTTTCCTTTAATAAATGTTACAAAATTACCGCCTTCGCTAGTTTCAGTTTTTGTAACGGTACCATTTTGAGTACTGTTTATTAATACACTTCTTCCTTTAGATGTGGTCGTTAACTCAACGATAATTGATAATTCTTCTGGTGGTACAGACATATTATAATTTGTATCACCAAACATATCGCCAGTATATTGGTAGTCAAAATTATTTGGGTCCACTATGCTGAACCTGCCATTTGTTTTTATTCTAGAATTATCCCCCATACAGTAATTTATAATTGTTTACTAATTGTACATACCTGCTAATCGCATCCTCAAAGGGAAATGGAACAACAATTGTTGCTTGGTCAGGAATTAAAAATTCCAAACCACCAAATTGTGGATTTGCAGACATTATCAACCAACCAAAGTATGGTGAATTATAATATGTATTACTCAATTTGTCAAGCCTTGTCTCACCTAGTTTATATAATACTGTTTTATCACTAGCGGTTGGTGTTAACGTAAGGCCAGGCATTGGCTTTATCGAGTCGCTATTTCTAAATTCTTCGTATCTATCAAAATATCTTGCCATATAATTTTATTTTGCTGGTTTGTCCGATTTTGTAAATTGGACAAAATATTGTTTAAACTGCAATGCAGTGTTTTGGTATGTTAGTATTAAATCCCAATCAACAGCATTTGTTGTTGTACTATCTTTAAAACATTGTTCCATTGACTTACCGTAACATGGTGATGATGCTTTAACAATACATGTATCTGTTGTACCATTATATTGTCCGTCAGCCCTAGTAATATAATCAAGAACGCGATTATCACTACAAGTAGATATACCACAAGAACCTTTTGTTCCAAATCCCATCCAAGCTTTTCCATCACTACTTCTATTGACAACAGCAGTATATTCTGTTTTATATGTTGAACCGTTTTTACTTATTGTAACGGTTAAGCTTGTAATTTTTGGATTAATACCTGCATTATATAATGTGTTTTGTATATCATTAACAGCATCTATAAGCGACTTATTACTATTAACACCCTTTTGACTTGAGAAGTCATGTGCTGGGTCGCAAGAGCTTGATGTATAATAATCAGTATGTGTCACTGGTAATGTTGGTCCAGATGGTGGTGGTGCGGCTGGTGTGTTGTCTAGATAAAAACTAATACCTGGTTTGGCACCAGTTTCCCAATTTATTGTAAATCGACTACTAGGGTCTTTTTGTGCTTCTAATATAGTATTTTTATTATCTTCATCAATATCATTAAAATCTAAAATACCTACCCAAGTTGTGCCATTTTCCCAAGCTTTACCGCTAGGTTGGTCTGCGGCTACCTCTGTATTTGCTAGAATAACTTGATTACTTGAGTCAGGACCAGAATCAAAAATAACTGAGGTGTTATCATTTCTGCTAACATTAAATGTTCCTTCAGCACCTAAACCAAGTGTAATGCTACTACCATTTATTTTAGCTTGTATTACAACCTCACCTTTATATGTTTTTGATGATTGTAATGCAAATGTCGGTAATGCACCTGTCCTATTCCACTCAAAGTCAACAGTTATAGTATCCAATGATTTATCATACGGATAAACTTTTTTAATACCAATAGCCTTTATAACATCAGCATCTTTATCGGTATTAGCTACTGGTGTTGGTGCTGGTGTTGGTGAGAGTGTTGCATCAGGTGTAATATGTTGCCTATCATCAACATTTACTACAATTGTCTCAATTAAATTATTTTCATAATATAATTCAAATAAATATTCACCTTGTGTTGGGAAATTTACTACTGCAGGAGACGTGGTAATTGTGCTGTCTGGGTCACCTAATAGTGTTTTTGAGTTAAGCGAATCTATAGCGCTATTAATACCGCCAACAACATTTGTTAATGTTTTATCTAAATTAGGTGTTTCGTTTGTTTGGCCGCTATTATATTTAATTTTTATATTAATACCTTTATCAATAATGGCTTTAAGTTCATCTTCTGTAATTAATAGATTTGCTGTACCATTTTCTTTTTTGTATATTCCTATTGAATTTAAAGACATGAAAACTGTTCGTTTAGTCGTATTTGGTATTTTATCCACAGCAAAATCACCAAATCCATTAATTGTTGGACCTGTTGGTGCACTTGCATTTGTAAGTACAGTATTTGTTAACGTTACTTTATTTAAACTAACTTGTGAGTTTTTATCAGCATCAAACAATATAGTTTCTAAAAAATATTGTTTACCGTCTTTAAAACCAGTACAAGCTTGTGTTGTTTCTGGAAAATTAATTGAAAAATAAGTATCTCTACTAACTTTTGCGTTATAAATAAAATCATCCCCAGCCATTTGGCCATTACCAGATGTTGCAGCTTTATTTATTATCATAAATTGTTCAGTACCATCATTACTTTTTATTATTGATTTAACTTTATAATTACCACCAACAATAATTTTAGAAGGGTCATTATTAAATATATTAAAAGCAACCACACCGTCTTTTGTTTGTGCGTTTGTTGCTGATACGTTTTGAACAACTAATTTTGATATTGCAAATTCGTTTGCTTGTGTTGAATTAGTAAGTGCACCAACATAAATATTAAATGTACACGGTGTTGATTTTCCAAGAAAATCAAATGATATATCATATTGTTCTTCGTTGCCTGGTATTAATTCTGGCGTTTTTGGCGTTGTGTCTGAAAAATACAAATTATTAACAACCGAAGGTACATCCATATATGTTTTTGAAATGTCTAATGTTTTATTCCACTTATATTCTGATTTATCTCTAGTGTTAATTAATTTTACTGTTAATTTATAATCTTGTTGTAAATCAACGGTTGTGTCTTTTGCTGTAACAAAAAAGTTTATATAATTACCTTTTGAATCTTTAGCAACCACAAGTGAAGGGTCTGACGAATCAGAACTTGTGGCACCAACTGCAACAATCTTAGTATCAGTATCGCAAATTGATAATGCCGTACCACCATTATCATTAGTAGTATCAAGTTTTATTTCACATCCAGAGGTTGCATTTTTAAATATAAGTGTAACTATATAATTACCACTTCTGAGTAATGTTTCTGGTATATTAGGTGAAAAATTATTTGATGGTATACTAGTTGATGCTAGGGTTCCGTTATATGGGCCTTTAGGTATTGTAATAGATGTGGCATCATCTAAGTATCTACTAGTTGTTTGATTGTCATATACCTCAACACTTAAAACGTAATCTTGTGTTAGTTCTTGATTATTAATTGTATTGATATTAAAGTAACATGTCCAAATACCAGATTTCTCATAAAATTTAATTGGTTTTCTATCAGCATCTGTACCACCACCAGTTTCAATCCAATTTAACGCATTTGTATCAGTTTGACATGGTGTTACCGTTACATTATTGGTTTCAGCTTGTTTTGTTTCTTGTGCGGTTTCTTTATTATTGGTAGCTGGTTGGTTAACATTTGGTTGTTGGTTTCCGATTGGAATTTTATTTTCAAGTGCACCCATGGAATCATTAACAGAATCTAAACCAGGCACTAAACCATAATTTGTTTCTTGTGTACCTTCTGGCATTAGTGTTGTTTCAGATTTAAATGTTGTTCTTGTTTTTTCACCCTTGTAATTAGGAATAATACTTTGAATATCTTCAACAGAAGCAATATAGTCTGCTCTAGGGTCATAAACTTGTGAGTTTGCAAAGTAATTAAATGAAAGAGCATTTTGTAATTTATTGATAGGTCCGTACATGCTAGAGCCACCAATATATTTAAATGATATTGTTACATTTGCAATCATTGGTTGAACACCAATTCCTTCTGGGTTTAAATCCCAAACTAATGGTTCATAATCAATACTTAAATTATCCATCATTATTTTTGTATTATAAAAATCTCCGATTCTTAATATACAAACAGGTGCTGGACCAAACGCTAGATTATTTGGGTTTTGATTTGTGTTTGTTGTTGGACCTTGTCTAGTACATTGTAATAAAAATGTTAATCTAGAATTTAATCCTTCTGGTGTTGTTGAATGGAATGCTGGGTGAAAATATCTTATCTTTTGTCTTAACTTATCAAATACAAATGAATCTTCTCTAGTTAATTTTTCAAAGAAGTCTTGTTCAGTATAATATCTTTTTGCCACTTGTGAATTTAATGAAATTGGAACTGGTTCATCGACGTATGTGATTGTTTTTTCTGTTTTAGTTTTTGACTTATCAACAATAAATTTAACTTCAGCGAATCTAGCTGCTTTTGGACCCGAATCATCTTGTGGTGTATTTGCATTATAATTTCCTGGTTTTTCTGCTGCTGGATTTTTTATATACGCAATTGATATATTACCAGGTAAAGGTTTAAGTATTTCTGTTAAATAATCGGCAACAGCTTTACCTCTTTCGTTTGCAAGTATTACATTTTGTTCTTTACAACCTTGAGTGCTGGCCCAGCCTTTTACATTTATTTCTACTTGTACATCTTTAAATGGTGGACTGCTCAGATAATCTGATATAGCTTTTGCAAAATCTGGGTCAATCCAACCTTTTAACTTTTTATCACCAAATGTTATTTCTTTTGTATTTAAAGCGTAGCTAGTTTTATCATCCCAATTACGTGTATTTTTTAATTTAATACATTTACCATCTGGTTGCCTTTTCCAATCTAATTCAATACTAGAATAAGTGCCTATGCCTGAGCTACCATATGGTGCCGCTTCATATAACGGGTCAACATCAACTCTATCATTTTTAAAATAAACTTTAAATGGCGGAATGTCTGGTGGTGGAGGCAATGTTTTTTCTGTAACAACTTCTCTTTGTTTCGTTGTTATTTGTGTCTTTTCTTCTTGTGTTAATAAACTTGAATAATAATCATCATCTATACAACCAGCAAACCATGAGCGTATATATTCATCTGTTGGCCCATTATTACCTTTAAATCCATTCATTGTACTAGGATGGTCAACAACTATCTTAAATGAAAGCTGTCCAGTTCTTTCAGTGTTATTATACGTATATAATGGCTCGCCTCTACCAATAAACACATTACTTTCTAGGTTAACAGAACTAGATTCACTAAATGTTAAGTCGTATGGCGGAAACCACATTATCCTACCAAACTTACCTGTAAGAAGGTCGCCTGGCCCTTGTTCTATTGGTAATAAATTTACAGCTGGTGAACCAACCCACGCTAAGTTCTCAATTGAGAACATATATTTTTTAGGTATTGTAGATTGTCTAGTTAAGTTATCAGTCTTATATGGTGTAATTTTTACAAATCCATTATCATCTAAAACAGACATTCTTTCTGAATTATGTAATCTCCAACCCCTTGTACCACCTGTTAATATCTGACCACCACTTAATTCTTTTTGGTTTAAACCACGGCTTCTAATTAGTTTATTAACCTTATCATATCTATTTTGTGGTATCCATACACGACAAAAAGTACTAGCAGCAGAATCATCGGCGGTACTATTTCCAAGTGTACCGTCTGGATTAAACCTTCCAGCCGCTAAAACACCAGAACCTTTTGATATAAACCCATTTGGTGATACAGCCGTTTGTGTCTGTTCTTTATTATAACCAGCTTCAGCGCTACCGTATGCTGAAACCATTGTCATCATACCTCTGCTATTAAATAATTTTTGTGTTTTACTTAATAGTGATTTCTTTTCGCCAGTAATTTGTGGATTATCGCTATCTGGAAATGCAGCATCAATTAATTCTACTTGTCCACCTTGAAGTACATTTGTTGTAGCGCCTTTACTTGATGTCCAAGCAAAATTTTGAGCAAATGGTGCTGGGTTTGATGAGTTAGGAGTTCCAACGAATCCAGCATCTGTAACTAGCTTTTCACGATTCCAATTCATTTCATTAATTGGTTCCTCTTCAGTTACAGGTTTTAAAAAATTCTTAACTATTCCACTTTTTGCACCTGAATTATCACCACTTGGTGAATCATTAAAAGCATATAAATTTGGTTTACCACCAGCTACTAAAAAGTCGCTAGAACCTCCAACTTTATACATAGGTGAGTAACCACTTCTAAAAGGTGTTTCATCTGGGTTATCTGTTTTACCGTCACTTGATGTACCTAACAAATTTGCTTTGAATTGAACCTCTAATGCTTTTCTTTGACCTTTACCAGTATTTGCAAGCATTGAGTTAGCTCTATCTATATTTGATATCGCACCACTCTCAGTAAAAAATAAAGAACCACTATCATCTAACCTACTTTTTGGTAGTGTAAATCCTAATATACGCTCAGCTGTACCAACCACTTTACCTAATAAATCATCTGATACAGTAATTTTATAATTTGGTCTTGGAAATTCAAAATCACCTGCGCCAAGTATTGCATTTAAATTTTGTTGAAGGTTTAATTTACCTAATATTGCTTGTTCTGTGTTAAATGCTGCATTATTTGCTAATGCTAATGCTAATTGTTCAGCACCTATTATACCTAATTTTGTATCATTAAGAATACCAGCAACACCTAATACTCTACCAGCTAATGATGACCTTAAGTCAAAATTTGGAACTATACTAAGTCCACCAGCACCGCCAGCAATACCAACACCCTGGCCATTTAATAAACTACCTAAAATATCAGCTGCTTGAGTTGCTTCTTTTCCTAAACCTAACAGTTGACCAAATGCTTCATCATAACTTGGTAATTGTTGTGCTGTTTGAACAGGTTGAAGTGATATATAATCAGCCATATCAACTTGCTTAGTAGCATCTAAATATAGATTCTTGATTGTTGCTTGTTTTCTGTATTCAGCAAAATCACTTTTTGCTAATAAACCATATTGTTCTGTATCTGAATTTGGTGTTGTTGGATATTGAGTGGTTCCATTTGGAGGAACAGGAAATATTGGTGTTGTTGTAATATCAATAATATCTAAGAACTGTGGCGCAGCTGGGTCTTGGTTTTTATAAAGATTCATTATGATAGCATTATCATAACGAAATACACCATCTACTTCAAGTGGATTTTGTTGTGGTACAGAACCATTACCAACCATTGTATCCAAAAATGGTTCTCCACCTCTTGGTGAACCATTAACAGATGTAGGTAACTGTGGATACCTAATTGGATTTTGAATATTTAAATTTAATAAAAAATCACGAATACCAAAATCTAATGCCGTTCTAGTAATTGAATTCTTATTTACCGCCGTAGGCGCTGATGTATCATAATATATTATTGGCATACTATATTTTATATATAAATACCATTATACTTAAAAATTTATCAAAATAAACCTAAAATTGTTTTTATATAAAAACAAATAAGCCCACGACGGGCTTACTATTTATATATTGTATTATATTGTTTATTAAAGTATATTATTTATTTCAATTAATATTATATATTCAAATATACGGTTTTTTTATGACAAAGTCAAGTATTATGTATTTTTTCCACTAATTGCTCTTGATGCTGCTTGGTTAATCTTAACAGATAACTCTCTGATAAACAATGGGTCATGCATTAAATTATGACCAATTTCTTTATTTACATCACCACCATTAAATCTTACATCAATGGTACCATTCAGTCTAATTTCATCAACTTTTACATTTACAGCAGAATTTGCACCAAATGAACCACCACCCATCATTCCACCAGGTCTTCTTGAATACATCGACATTATTGATTTTGCAAGATTATTATTACCATTAACATTAGTTCCAGCTATCATTGTTGAATCATTCAACTTCATAAATTTATCTTTAGCGTTAAAACTAATTAAACCATCATTTAGTTTAGCATCTGCAGCGTCTTCAATAACAGAATCTGGATAAGCACCTGGGTTATTTTTGATATCAGCTAATAAATCTTTATTAGGTATGAATGTTGGTGCATTTGGGTGAATATTTCTATATACTGCTCTAGCATTAGCAACATTATCACTACCCATATTGTCAATACCTAAACCAATATATTCATTAAATTTACTTAAACCAACATTCATACCACCCAATTCTAAAATATCCATACCAGCACCACCCATTGATTCTAAAAACCCAGAAACTCCTGTTTTTCTCAAACTTTTAGAAGAACCAAAATCAAATATATCCTTCAGAGTAGACGCTATTAATAATTTACCACCAGCCCCTTTCAATAATTTACTCATTCCACCAGCAGCCTTAGTACCACCAGCAGCAACAGTACCCCCAGCAACAGTACTCCCAGCAACAGTACTCCCAGCAGCAGTTGCCGTACTAGCAGCAGCACTACCCCCCATACCAAATAAATTAAAACCAGCCATTCCCATTCTAAATCCTGTAGCCAATGATACACCATTAGCAATCCACATAGCAGCTTTACCAGCCAATGCAATAGCAAAAGATTTAATTGGGTTTTCAGTAACATACGAAATAAATTGACTAATTTTTCCACCAATCCACTCAAAAATAGCACCTAGCTTATCAGCAATTTTTTCTTTTTCTAAAAAATCTGCAAATTTAGTAAGTGCAGCTCCGAGTTTTTCACCAACCCCACCTTTTTTTCCAAATGCATCTGCTAATTTTTCTGCAATTGGTAATAAAATAACTTTAAATTGTTCTATTAAACTATTTATTTGTTCATCAAACGACATTGCTTTTTTAGCTCTATCTTTAAGACTTTCTTTTTCCGCCATTTGTGCTCGAATAGCATTTTTTGCTGAACTACCTAATTGACTAAGTAATTTTGGGTTTCCGTCAATTTCAATATACGCTTGCCCTTTATCGTTAAATTGTGCTGTATTCTCCAAAAATTCTTTTTCATCATCTGTTAATCCAGTAACATTCATTTGAGTTTTAATAGCCTTAAATTTAGCCATATTTTTACCAGCTGTAACCAATGTTTCCAATTCAACACCAGTCGCTTCTGCTACTTCCCTAAGTCTTGACATCTCAACAGCCGCCAATTGCACATTACCCTCTTTGTCAAATTTAGCGTTTTGAGACGCAGCATCAGCAACAGCTTTTGTTAAACCTTCCATATCATTACGAGCCATATACATCAACTTGAATGGGTCGGCCAATTGAGACCATTTACCACCCAAAACTTGAAGTTTAGCTGACATTTCAACCGCACCCTCAATATTCATCAACTTATCTGCCATACCAGCTACAGAATTCATATTTATACCTAACTTGGTAACCGTTTCAGCCATTTTTTTAAATCCCTGAACACCACCTTTAAAGTTATATCTATTAAGCATCTTCATATTAGATGTCATATTCTTAATAACTTTTGATGAATTTAAACCCATTTTGCTAGCATCCATCATTGTTTGGTTCATAAACTTTGCAACCTTTTCGACAGACATACCTTGTTGCTCAAACTCGGCAGCCATCTTAGCAGCCTCATCGGCGCCCATACCAGTTCCTTTAGCAATGGCTGTAATATTAACTAAATTTTTTGCACCCAATAACACTGACCTACCGATTTCTTCACTATATGCAGATTGCATCTTTGTAGTTTCTTCAATCGTACCACCCATTTCAGTAATTTGACCTGAAGCGGCAGTAATACTTTTACGAAAAGTATCACTTCTTGATTTCAATAATCCCATACTTAAAGCTGAACGTCTAACAGCTTTATCCATATCAAAAAGTCCATAACCCTTAATCTTACTGTAAGCATCCCCTATAGCACCAGGCAACTTATTCAACGCCTTAACCGTTTCATTAACAAGCATTTTAGTTTTACTAACAGCCTGAAGATTTGCTTCGTATAATTGTTTTTGTGATTTTAATTTAGCTATTTCTTTATCTAACGCCTTAGCCTCATCTTCAGTGGCCAAAGCTTTTTGTTTTTGATAAAAGGCAATATCTTTTTCAAGCTCTTTTACTTTTTTAACATATACCATGTACTGCTTAGCATCACCAAGTATAGATTTCTGTATATCCATACTCTCTCTAACATTCTGGACATACTCGTATTGGGATTTATTTAACCCCTCCTTAAGCTTTTTTTCTTTTTCTAAAAGTTTTATCCTTTCTCTTAACTCTTCATTATTCAACCTTGATAATTCATAATCATCCATATATTAAAATGTTTTACTTTGTTATTATAAATATCTAAAAATAAAAAAAACCCTATAAATAGGGTTTTATGATAAGGGAACTTCCCCAGATTTTATTTTATTTTTTAATGCTTCACCACTCACCTTTGTTTTTCTACTACCCTTAGCATTTGAATTTGCTTTGTTTGTCATCTCTTCAGCCTTAGCTTGTTCTTCTTGTTTTGACTTAATAAGCATTCCCATATAGTATCTTCTCTCATTTGTTGGCATATTTAAAACGTCATTATAACCTATTTTTAAATATTGCATACAAACAAATATTTCTTCCCATAAAGATGGTTTATACTGGTAAGTCAGGCCAAAAAAATCTGACGCTAAGGGGAAGAAAGGTAGAAATAGACTCACCTCGGGGAGTCTTAACTTCGATTGCTAGGTCAACCCCACAATCTATTTTTTCAATATAATCTTTTAATTCTTTAGAATCACGAACTCTCATTTTTTCAATAAAATCTTTAATAAAACCTTTGTCTCTATTACCATTAACATCTACAATTTGTCTTTCTAATCTATATGTAATTACACTATTTACAGGTATTTCATTTTTTTCATCTTCAGTAACCATTTTTTCAATTTGGTCTAAATCACCTACCGTCAATAATTTAAATTTAATATTTGCCTTTGCTATTGGTAGGTAAAAATCAAAATAACCTTCAGCATCTGGTTCAATAGATAGTTTAATAGTTTTTAGGCTATTCAAATCAACCTCACTTTCAAATGGTGCACCATCTTCATCATACATTGTAATCGGGTACATTTCACCATAACTTGTTGCTCTTAACCATAACATGATAGCATTTCTATCACCTACATGCAAATCTTTGTATCTTAGGTCTGGTTCCAATAATTTTCTATTAATTAGGATTTCTAAAAACTCACCACTTTGTAATAGGTTTGGTGATGTTAGAATATTTTCGTCAGCGGTTGTCATATAAGCAACTTTAACGTTTGGTTTTTTATTTTTATATAACTTACCTTCAGAAGGTAAAGGAATAACGTCAAAAGCTGCGTTATATTGTGGTTGACTTAGTTGCTGAATATACATATCACTGTTATTCATAATTAAATTCGATGGTACCATATTGGTTATTGGTTGTTTAGAATCTGATTTTAAAGGAACTTTTTGAGGTTCTTGATACTGTTGTTGCTGCTGTTGTTGCTGCTGTTGTTGCTGATACTGCTGCTGATATTGTTCTTGTTGTACCTGTTGTTGCGGTTGCTGCGGTTGTTGTTGATATTGTTGTTGTGTTCTTTCAGACGCCGTATTAAAACTATTTTGATACTGCTGAGTATTCTCAACATTTTTTCTCAATTGTTCATCCCTTAATCTTATCTGCTCTTCAGTTCTTCTACGCATAACCTCAACAGCAGATAAACCAGTTTCATTCATTGAATTACTGTATATTTCATTTGCTGCTTCGATTCTTTTTGCTTCGTAATCCGAATCAACATTAACAGGTTGTTGAGGGATATTTTGATTTTGTGGTGTGTTTGTGGGAAACACGTTTGGCTTTTTATCCATATTTAAAACGTTTTATTTATTATAAATATAGAATACTGTATTTTTTTGTAAATAGAAATAAAAATACCCCGTAATATTTTACAGGGTACTTTTAATATATTTTTTATTAATTAGAATAATAAGATTGCTCTGTCAAATCTAAGTGTTGCAGTGATTTGAGCGATACCATCATCATCCATTGCTAAGTCACCAAAGCCAACGTTTGTAAGCATAGTACCATCTAATAACCATTTTTCAACAACAACACCAGTCGGGTCAAGCATTTCAAGTTCAACAGGTCTTTTATAACCAGCTGCGTAACCTTGACGACCAGTAATAGATTCAGAGTGTAAACGAACCCACTCCATAATAGCTTGAGTAGCTGAAGGGCCAATAGGGTCTCTAAATGTAACATCAATAGTTTCCCATGTAAATCTACCAATAACCCAAGTAGAAGTGTTCAAGAATGGAATCTCAACTTCATTTTGTGTAATTGAAGGTCTAGAAGCAGTTTCTAACCACCATTGTTGAATACCTAAATCAGCAGGAAATGTGATAAGCCAACGATTCTTTTTCTTCGGTTCGTAAGGCAAAGGCATCTTCATTAATAAATCGGCCATATTTTAAAAATTTTAATTTTTTGTTTTATTATTATAAATATGTAGTTTTTTATTTTTTTATATTAAACTACTCATTATTTTTTTAATTCTTTCTATTTCTTCAGTTAATACTTTATTTTTACCATTAACTGATTCATATGTTGCTGGCTTAAATGGTTTAGATTCACCGTCTGATGATTCATCATCATCACCACCACCAGACGCACCTGAAGACGCATCAGCATCTGAAGCTTCAGCATCACCACCACTAGGCGGTGTAGCCGTAGGAGTACCACCAGCAGCGCTTCCACCACCACCTGTCGCAGAACTACCAGCAGTACTTCCACCACCTGCAGTGGAACCACCAGCTGCTGCACCACTTCCTTTTTTACCACTTTTACCACCACCTTTAGCCATTTCAGCTTTTTGTTTGTGTAAATATTGGAATAAATTAATAGCTGTGGTCATGAACTCAATTAGATTCTTTTTAAATCTTCCTCTATCTTGCGCATCTCTAATAAATGCTTTGTTTGGTTCTTTTGAACTATAACCTTTTTCTTCTTGAATTTTGTTTATATCACCATCACCAAGTTTAGCCATTTTATCAATCATGTTACCATATTTGAATTTACCAGAATAAACGCTAACAAATATATCATCAATAAATGCTTTTAGGGCATTAACAGCTTGTGCGTTATCAGGGTCAATTTCAAATAATTGAGCAAAATTAGTTGCCATGATAGGATTGCTATCAAGACTTTTCATAAAGTTTTGAATTGCTTTGTCTTCACTATTACCAAGTTTTTTAACTTTATTTCTAATTATCTCAACTCTGTTCATAAAATCTTCAAATGATTTTAATTTGTCAAACGATAGATTTTTTTGTAAGAATTGAACTAACCTTTTATCTTTGATATACTTTCCTTCAGATAATTGTTTTTTTAAATCTGCTGTTTTAACAGCATATGTTTTTTTCTCAGGTCCGTTACCATCAGCGTCAATTTGTGTATAACCTGGTGAAACATTTGGAACTGTAACGGTAACATTTCTACCTTTGTAAATTACTTTATCGCCTTTTTTAAATGTTTCAGGTGTTGAGTTATCACCTTTTGATTTACTACCAGCAGCTGCACCACCAGTACCGACATTATCAGCCGCACGAACGCCTAACATTTTTCTATTATTGACAATAAACTTAAATAAGTTTTTTAAACTATTGTATAAATCATCATCAAAACCACCAGCACCTTTATTACCGCCTTTACCATCACCTTTACCACCATCTTTACCGCCTTCTTCTTTATTTTTACCATCAATTATTTTAGGGTCTTGTGCTTCGTCTTTATCAATTGTTGGTCCATTTGGTTCAATGATACCAGCACCACCTTCAATATTTCTCATTGATTGATATAGGTCATTAAGTGTTTTTGCTCTGGATTGTCTTTCACCTTTCATTCTCATTATCTTAACAAGCGCACCAGCACTCATAATTGCAATACCAACAGGTCCTAATACACCAGCTAAACCAGCAAATTTAGTAGCTAATGCTGTTCCAGCTCCTTTAATTAAAGTGCTTGTTGCTTTTTTAATTACTATTTGACCTAAAAAACTAGCAGCCTTCGAAACACCAAAAAGGTTTTGAGCACCTTTCATACTACCAAAAGTATCATTACTTGGGTTGAATAATTGACCAACTGGTTTAGATGCGTTATCACCACCAACTAATTGTTGTAATTGTTGAATTTGTGTATCTGGCGAACCACCACCATTACCGTCAAACATATGTTTAACGTTTTCAGCACCATATTTGTCAATGAATCCTTGAACATCAGCACCAGTTTTCATTGGGTGGCCATCAATTTGACCCATCCAATTCAACATACCTTTTGAATCTGGAGCACCGCCAGTAATTTGTTGTGTTATTTCAGGTGTTGTCACAGTATGGTCAGCACCTAATAAACCTTCTAACCAATTTTTAAACCATTCTGTTTTAGCTAACCAAGATAAACCACCCATTGAACCACCAATACCTGCTAATATCAATGGTAGCTTATTTGATTTAAGTCCCTTCATTCTATCACTATCAAAATCTTTACCAGTACCTTTTTTTGCTTGTAATGCTTTTCTTGTATCATCTGCAGCATCTTCATCTATATTACGCTCCATTCCACTTTCGTCACCAGTCTTAGCATTTTTTACTTCATCGTCATCTTCCTCACTTTTATCTTCCTGAGGTTCATCATTAAAATCCTTTGGGTTCCAATCTTCGTCTAATTTTTTTAATTCTTCCTCAGATAATTCAACAACATTTCCTTCAGCTTCATCAACAACAGAGTATGCCGCTGTTAAATCAACATCTAAGAATTTTTTAACGTATTCTCTAAGGTCGTTAATAATACCATTAGCTGCATCAATTGGTAAATAACCCTCATCTTTAGGGTCTTTTTGTGTTGCGGCTATAACTGAATCATATACTGCTGAAATTTCCATTATGGTGTTTAAAAACTCAACACCCTTTTCATTGTTTGGAAATTCTGGATTTTTTTGTTTTATATCAGCGTCAAGGGCTTTAATCATTTCATTACCTTTTTTATCGATAATTGATTGAATTTTAGCTGCTGCTGCTTGGTCTATTTTACCTTTACCAAATATTTTACCCCCAGCTTTATATCTACCTAATTTAGATAGACCATATTTAATTTTTTCCCACATACCTTCGTCCAACATTTCTTCATTCATTGTTGAATCTGTTTCAACCATTTCTCTTAGGATATGGTTTATAATAACATAATGTTGTTCTTCAGTTAATATAATCTTTTGTGACATAATACGTTTTTTATTATATAAATATCTGTTATTTTAATAAAATTTAAAGTTTGGAAAGTTTTTTAATACAAATTCTTTTACTTTCTCAGGGTCATAATCTAACAGAATACCAATTTCATAAGTTTCTTCTGGTGTTTTTATTGGTAAAAATCCATTATTTTTTCTAACAATATTAAAAAGTCTTTGAGCTTCCTCCTCATAACCATTCCTATAAACAACATTTGCTACAGAACCTTTAAAACTACCACCCTTTTGCGGCATTGATATAACATTAAAACCCATTTCTTTAGCTCTTAAAACAAGCTGTCTTGATTTATCATGATAAGCCACTAAAAAAGCAATACCTCTTCTACCATCTAAAACTGTTTGCATGGCTGATTCGTTATTATACGCTTCATTTGGGTCTATTGATTCCTCAACATGTTTTGTTATTAGCTTATATTGTCGTTCAGAAATTATTATTTTTGCCATACCAATAAATATCATTATAAAATAAAAAACCCCTGATAATCAGGGGTTTCTTATTTATTTTTAATCGATTAAATGTTATCGAATGAAGCACCAGTGTTCATGATGTTGAATTCAACAATGATAAATTCTAGAGCTCTTGTTGGTTTAAGGTAAATCTTACCTGTTAATTGATTTCTATCGATATCTTCTGGGTCGTTACTTAAAACAACTCTGAAGTCTACTAAACCTCTCTCGGTTCTAATGCTATCCAAGATTGGATTAACAAGTGACAAGAATTGGTTTCTTACGATAGTATCATTTTGTTCGAACAACAATCTAATAGCCACAGCAGAGATAAGTTTTCTAGCTTGTAAAAGAAGTCTTCTAACATTGATTCTGTCAAGAGCACTTTCTTTAACTTGTAGAGTTTTATTACCCCAAATCTTAATACCATCAGATGTAAATGTTGCGATTGGGTTGATTCTGTTTTCGTAAAGAACGTCTCTTTCACTTAAAGTTAACTTCTTACGAGCCTTAAGAGCGTCAACATCACCTCTTTGAATACCTGCTACTGCGAACCAAGGGAATGCAATATTATCAGTTAAAGCAATGTTTCTTACAACGTCTCTTGTTGGCGGTACGTAGATGTACACATTGTTCTCAGCATCAAGGATTTGAATCCAAGGCCAGTATGTTGCGGTGTAGCTACTATCGTACATATCTGATAATTGGTTAGTTATATCACCAACACTTAATATTGTACCATCAGAATTTGTATCAGGTGTTGTTACAACATATAAAGAGTCAGCTCTGTCTTGCTCAATCATTTCGATACTAGCTTCAACAAGATTTGTGTTATCAATGTCATCAATACCAGGCGTAGCAAACACATTAATGTTTACAGCTTCTGGGTTTTTGAATGTCCAGATACCTTCTAAGTAAGCGTAGTAATCAGATGTAATACCTAAATCACCATTAGTTAGAGTTTTGTTTGCGAATGTTCCAACACTTAAACCAGCAGCACCTCTTGTACCATTGATAGTAAAGCTATCTAGGTTAGTTCTTCTTGTTCTGTAAGGGTCGAAACCATCGAAACCTCCATAAGGTGCAAAAGTAAATTTACGAGCATATACTTTTTCATATGGTCCATTAAGTAAACCAGCGTCAGTTCTAAACTGCCAATCACCAGTGTCGAATAAGAATATTGGACTATATGTACCACCACTATTATTAATAACAACTTTAACATTATCAATTGTAGCACCTGTAGCATCAATATCCATGTGGAAACCTTTTGTTAAACCAGTCCACATATCATAATCTTGACCAACAGGTATACCTTTGTAATCAAAGAAGTCAGCATCAATACCGATTGTATTAGATAAACCTAAATAGTACTTACGTTTATTTTCAAAAGCACCATAAGTTTGCTTATACATTATGCTAGGTGTTTGAACATTTGGGTTAGAGTTAATTTCATAATCTCTAACTGGGAATCCAATGAAACCAGCTGGGAATGCATCACTTGTATCAGAACTTTCATCAAGTTCAAGTAAGATGTGAGCAGATTTTGATGCGTATACACCATCTAATGTACCTATTCTTCTAGCAACGAAGTTGTTTGAAGTTGGGTCCATTGTACAACGTGAATAAGCTTCAATGATATTAGGATTAGCATCTGTATCATAAAAACCTCTTACTAATACATCAAACTCTCTTGTATCTGGTTTAATGTTAGCGATTGAAATTTTATATTGTTCATTTGCTGCGTTACCGTCAGATATAGTCCAGATTCTAAATAATCTTAACAATTTATTACCTCTTAATTCTGATACAACATAAGGTGTAACCGCTGGTTGATATTCTTGTAAGTAATCTGAGTATTGGCCAGCATAGTCGATAACATCTAAATTGATACCTCTAACTTTACCGTCATTAACATACTCAACAAACATTTTATCAAAGAATTCTTCAACGTATACAGCAGTTTTACCATCTAATGGTGCTCTACCAAGAACTTTAGTTATGTAATTTCTCTGTGTTCTATCGAAAGAACAATCATAAGTAAATGCGCCCTGAGTATTTGATGTACCAATTAAAGAGAATGAACCGTAAGGGTCTAGTTCTGCTGTTGTAATTGTTGGGTCAAAATTTAATCCTGTTGTAGCACTAACTTGGAACACAGGTAATTGAGTTTGAACATTAACAGTACCTCTAGAGCGAAGTAAACTAACTAATTTATCTTCAACATCGGCGTAACCTCTACCAACACTATATGTTGTAAAACCAGATGTTGAACCTGTTTTATATACTGCAACTGAAGTACCTGAATAGTAATTTACAATTGCCGATGTAGTACCTGTATTAAGAAATGCACCAGTACCTGAATATATACCTGTAAAGCCAGATGTCGTACCCGTTCTATAAACTGTTAATGGGTTACCAGATAAGTACGATACGTTTCCGAATGTTGTACCTGTTTTATAGTTAATACCCGAACCAGAATAGAATGTTGTTATACCTGAAGCAATACCTGCTATATACGCTGCTGTTTGAGCACCACTATATTGAATTGTAAATCCAGATGTTGTACCTGTAACAAATGGTGGGTTTGCAGACGCTGTTTGAACATACTCAAAACCTTGAGTCAAACCAGTGTAAATATTTGGATTTGCAGTAGCCCCTGTTGATTTTATTATAACAAAGGTCGAAATACCAGAATATGTTGCACCAACTGCTGAAAATTGTGATGTCTGAGTATATAAAAACTGATAATATGCTAATGGTGCTGGTTGTTTACCAACTAACCAATTAATTGCGTTAGCACCCGCTACACCTGTTGGATTTGTTAAATTATTTGCTGTTAAAAACGCATTAAATAATGGCAATGTATCGTTAGTAATACTAATACTTGCTGTATTTGTTGCTGTATTTGCAGAAAACTGAAACCAATTAGTTTGAATAAAACTACTAGAAGTTGCAATTGTACTAGCATTTATTGTTTGAGGTGTTGCACCTGAAGTTGCTGCTGAGAATACCGCAGAAGCACCAACATACGATGAGCCACTTTGTACAAAACTAAGAGGTACACTAAACGATGTACCAACTGGTGCACCACTAAACAATGTAGCTAAACTAAAGTTACCTGCAACAAACATTGCATTTAGAACATTATTATTAATAACATAACTTGTACTGTTTGTTAATGTATTTGTTTGATATGTAATTAATGGATTAGCGTTTATAGGTGTTGATGAACCATTTGTTAAGCCAGTTGTTGCTGTATTAATTGCCGCTGGAACTGTTACTTTACTTGTAATGATATAATTTGAAGAAGCACCTGTATAAACGGCTCCAGAACCTGTCATAACAAAAGGAATCACACCTCTAACACCAACACCCAATCCAGGCACCGACGCCAAACTAATTAAAGAAGCTCCAGAAAACGCACTTGTTAATGGGTCTGCAATTATAGCTGTTGTTAATAAACCACCAGTTGTTGCTGTGTAACTTATTAATGGGTTATAATTCGCTGTTGTTGAAACACCAGTACTAGATGCATTAAAATAGTATGGTGTAATACCAGTTTGTGATACGGTATATGATGCACTAGCACCAGTAAATATTGAGCCATTATAAATAAACGACTGTGGTATTGAACTAGTAAGACCAGTTGCTGTTGCAGGTAAGCCACTAAGACTAAAATTACCAGCTTGATATAGGCTATTAGTTAATGAGTCCGCAATTGTTGCAGTAATTAATGTATTACCAGTTGTTGCTGTGTAATTAATGAATGGTGAAAAACTATCACTAGTTGTACTTGCGGTTGTTGTTGTATTAACACCACTTTGTGTTAAACCAGTTGCAATTACAACATAGTTAGATTCATTACCAGTAAAGCTAGCACCAACATTTAGATAGTTTCTAGCAATTGAACCTGTAGAACCAACAGCTAATGTAGTTATACCGCTTAAGCTAAAGTTTGAATTATTATATGCTGCATTTGTATTTGGTTCATTAATTTGAATAGCAGAAAGAACACCACCAGTTGTTGATGTGTAGATAATAAACGGATTAGTATTTGCAGTGCTAATTAAACCAACAGTGGCAGAGCTTAAAGTCATAGGGGTTGTACCACCTGAAATAACAGTATAAACAGCACCAGCACCGCTATAACTTGTACCACCAACATTTATAAATGAATTTGGAATAACACCTGTTCCACCTATTGTTAATGTAGGTAAGGTACTAAGACTAAAGTTACCATTATTATAAAGACTAGTAACTAAAGAATCATTTATTACAATATTTAATAGATTGTTTGAAGGGTCTGCTGTAAATGATGCAAATGGGGTGATACTAACGTTTGTTAATGTTGAACCAGTTGTTGTTGGGTCTAACACATTAGGTGAAGTACCAGCTTGAGTAACAAGTAATTGACTATTAGCACCAGTAAATAAACCACTATCTTTTTTTGTACTTACACTTAATGTTAATATCTGACCAACCGTTAATGTTGGTAATGGGGCTAAACTAACATCACCAGTACCAACCAAATAACGCAATATTGGGTCATTAATAACCGTACTTACCAATACGTTAGAATTTGTCGCAGTATATATAACACTAGGGGTATAAGAACTTGTTGTTGCCGTTACTGTTGAATTATCTAAAGCAGCATCAAGTGTTATACCCCAAGCCTTACCAGCATCATAACCAGAATAACCAAGAATTCTTGTTACGAATAATTGATTCGATTGTGATAGATATGATTTTGCGATGTATGGTAATTCATACAAAGGTGAACCATTTCCGTCTGGACCATTTACCAATGTATTATTTAAACCACCAAAAAACGATTGAAACTCGCCGTAGTTACTAATGAAAATAGGTTGAAATGCTGGTCCTTTCGTTGTTTCACCCACCAAACCTAATGTTGTAACACCTACTTGACGTGTCACAAATGTTAAGTCTTTTTCTGAAGTGTAGACACCAGGACTAACGAATACTTTTTCTGCCATGTTATTTTTTTTTATTTTTTTTAAAAATTATTTCTTGTTACTAAATAAATATTCAAGAAAAACCGAAAATTAAATATATAAGGATAAATATTTAAAAATTAGTCACCAAGATATATTTTACAAAAAAAGACAATAAGCATATTAGAGTTTATTTATTTCTTAAATCAACCAACTCCTCTAGTTGATATTCGTTAGCCTCTACGTCCCAAGCATACATTGTACTATCAACACCCTTGTGCAATACCCCACCAGGCACACATAAAACAAAGTTATTACTCCGTGTTTTACCAGGCGACTTAGCGTTCCACCAAGATAACTCCCAATCCAATCCAGCATTCCATGATGAATTGTAAGCTTCACCGTAATGCGCATCTAAATGCAAAGGATACAGGCTTTTTAAATCATTTTTTCTCATGAACATATGACCAGCCCTTAATGAACGTTTTTCACAAAGCTTTCCGTGTTTTGTGTTTCTCCAACCCAACTCAGCATGTTCTTTGCTCATATATCCCGTAGTAAAAAATACATCAGGGTTTTCATTTAATATTTCACAATAAGTACTAAGATTTTCATTAAATATGTTATCTTGGTCAGTAAACTGAATATAATCGTAATCATCAATATTAACATCTTCTAACATCTGAAGCAAAGCACCTCTTTGTCCCATATTAAAATCAGATACATACAACGTAAATCTATTATCTATTATTTCATTAATAAGACTAACAATTTCTTCTTTATTATCGCCGTTTGAATTATCTACAATGTAAACATCGTTAATAATACCCTCCTGCCTAATATCTTTTAATGAATTAATTATATTTTTAATATGATTTGGTCTGTTATAAGATGTTAATAATGTTAATATTTTTGTTTCTTTTTTTAATTGTGGTAAAATTTTGTCTTCAAAATCTTTAGTTACTTTTTCCCAAGAATAATTATTTTTTATAAAATTTGAGTTTTGTTTTAAACTGTTGGAAGCAATAATGTTTTCATAATTATCGTATACCTTTATCATTAATAATTTTAAATCGTTAATACTTGGTTCTCCCCACTCACCTAACATCCATGGATGTTCTTTAACTGGAACATTTGTAGTTGATATTTTAAAATACCTACCTTCTATTAATTCAGTTGCGCCTGGTTCACTAGTTGATATTATTGGTAACCCACAAGCCATAGCTTCAATCAGAGTCATACCAAACGTGTCAGCTCTTGATGGATATACATATGCATGACAACTGCGATATAAATCTAAAACATAATCATGCCCTTCATTCCCTGTGTGCCAAAATATATTTTTATGGGAACTTATAATACTTTTAATTTTATCCCCACCATAAAAAAGCATATCAGTATTTGATTTGATATGTAATTGAATTTTTTCATTATCTTCAAATGTATCAATAAACGCTTCTAATAGTTGAAAAATTCCTTTTCTATCCGAACATTCACCAACGTAAAGAAACTTAAAAACATCTGATTTTACCCTTTCGCTATATTTAAATACATTTGGGTCAATTCCATGTGGAAATACAAATATTGGTTTTTTAACACCCAAAATTTCCATTCTTTTTTTTGATTTGTTTGATGGTGTTAAAATAAAATCAACATTATTTGCATTATTTGCGAAATTTGGTATTCCACCTGTTGAGTCAACACCTGTGTAGATTACCTTTGTTTGATATTGATTTAATTGTGGGTGTTGGTCTGGGTATGAAAACATTATACCTATTTCATTTTTTGATTTTTCTTTTAACAAATTAATTATTAATTCATTAGAAGTAGCGCTATCTCCAATAATTGATTTACAGGATACGTTAGTTGATTTTAAATTTTCAATTATTTTTTGTGATAAAATACCCATTGATGAATAATCATCAAATTTTGCAAGCCAAGTTAAATTAATCATTTTGTAAATACATTTTGTTAAATTCTTCAACTGTTATCAAATTAAGATAGTATTGTCTTTTTTCTTCAAATTTTTTAAAAGAAAAATATTTATTTTTATTTATAATTGGATTTGGATTTTCTGATTTTTTTATGAGTCCAATACCCCAATCTGTATCAACTACTGAAGTATAAATATTATTAATATTTTCTCTTACATTTACTATCGCTTTCCACACAGTACCATTCCAAAGTATTCCTGCATGGGTTGAGAAATCGTAATATTCTTCTCTTGCAAAATGTAATGATGGGGGGTTACAATCGTGCAATACTATTATTCCATTTTCATTTAATGAATTTAGGCAATTAATAATATCCCTTTCAACTTGTTCATCTATGTGCAGTCCATCAATAAAAATAATATCGTATTTTTTTTTGTGTGTTTTAAAAAATTCATCAGATGTCATTTTATATGTAACAGGATGCTCTTCTTCAATACATGGGTCAACCCCTTCTTTAAATTCACATACGATATGATTATAGCAATCGTTTGGATTTCTAACACCAATTTCTAAATAGGTGCTATAATTATTCTTTTTAATTAGCTCATTTATTATTTCAAATCTTTGCACGGTTTATAATTTTTTTTATTTGTACATCTCTTAAAAAAGAATGTTTTTTATAGTTATAGTATTTTTCAATTGTTTCTTTTGCTCTTTTACCTAATTCAATTCTTTCGTTTTCATTTGTAACTAAAAATTTAATTTTGTCGTACCATTCATCGTTTTCTGTTAGCAATGCGCCATTATTTAATCTACCAAATATTTTATATTCTCCAAAATTAGTTGCTATGCTAGGTATTCCCTTCATAGCCGCTAGTTGAACACGTATATTTGATTTACATAAAAAATCTGGTGTTTCTGCTAACGGAGATAAATTTATATCAATTGTGCTATAACTTTTTTCAAAGTTTAAAAAATTAAAATCATAATTATGATGTATTGTTTTAGGGTGATTCATAAAATTTTTCAAATCTATGTTATCAGTTGCTAATACAAAATAAACATTTTCAAATTCGTCTAATATTTTAAAAATGTCATTTTTTATTTTTTCTAAACAAACAATATGCCCACCGCTACCGTACCAACCTAAATATATTTTACCATCATTTCTTTCTATTTTTGGCGTATATAAGTTTGGTTTAACAATATTTGGTAAACAAACAACTTCATTTAAAGTAAGTAATTGATAATATCTTTGTAGAGCCTCTGTTGTTGTCGATAAAACATTTAAATTATCCCATATAATATTATAGCACTCTTTCATAATTTCTCTATAATTTGGTACATAACATGGCTCTAAAGGAAATGGGTCGTCATAGTCAACCATTACTTTAACACCACTTTCCATTATCATTTTAAAATACCAAGCAATATTTAAAATTGGTCTGGATATGATAAATAAATCATAATTTTTAACTTTATCTAAATTAAAAACTAGATTTGAATCTATGTCGTAATTTATATTATTTTCAAATCTATCGTATGGTTGAAAGGCTCTCCAATTTGAACAGTTATCATTTGCATCTTTACAAAAAACTATTACATTTTTTAAATTTTTAAATTTTAAAAAACATTTATCTTTTCTTTCTATTTTGTAGATTTTGTTATTTATTGTTAAAGTATTAAAATCATTAAAATAATAAAAATTTTTATGAACTTCTAATTCGCGTTCACTTTTATTTTCAATATATGTTTGTTTGACATCATGAAGCTCAAATATATCAGTTACAAAATCATTATTTGTTTCTTTTGTTGAAAAAACAATTTTTTTATAGTCGGGTATCTCTGAAATTAACTCGTGATTCAAATTTTTAAAATGTTTAATTACTTTTATATCTAGTGATGAATATTTGTTACTCTCAAAAAAATTTGCCATATCTTTAACTTTGTCGTATTCTATAAACTCATCAGCATCAAAAGTTATAAAATTATTATAATTTAAATCAGTAAAAAAATTTGTTTTGTTTTTAATTTTTAAAAAATCTTTTATTAATTTTTTATTTTTTAATTCATTAAATTCATCTATATACAAATCCAATTTGTCTTCAATATTTAAAAAAATATCGTTAGTAAATTCTAAACAGTTTTCTATATTTTGGTTCAATAAGTGTTTATTATAAAAATTAACGTTTATGCAAACAGGAAATCTGGTTGTTTTTTCTAAAACATTATAGTAAAGTTTAACAATTTCTTCACCAACATTGTCTGAATAATATTTTTTTAAATCATTTGGTGGTGTATGCATTTTACTATTTAAAATATTTCCAACCTCATCTATGTCATATATTAAACAGTTTTTACCACACATAAAACTTTCTATTGCCGTCCTACCAAATAAAACACTTACCGTATATGAAGAGTTTTTTACAAATTCTTCAATATTTTGAGTATCCTCAAAATATTTTAAATGTTCAATACCCAATATATCATCAATATATGGTGACCCATTACTATACCCAACAATCCACAATTCTTTACCTTCTTTTTTAGCTCGTTCAATTAAATCAAATGTTGGTTTTTGTCTTAAATAATTTAAACTACCAACAAATAAAATATAGTTTTTATCAGAATTATTTTTATTTTTAAACTTGTTATTATCTACAGGATTATATATAAGAGTTGTTTTTTCCCTACTTATGTTATAATTTTTAATTATGTGATTTTGTATTTCAGGCCTTATGCAAATATATTTAACTATTGATTCATGAATGTATGGTTTTTCAAACTCTTCAATAACTTCAGAATGAATTGTAGCTATCTTTTTTACATTTGGGTAAAGCTTACAAATAAAGTCTGTTATATGGTATTGGTTTACGTGTATAATGTCAAATTTAACATCATGTGTTTTATACAATAAATGAGAATTTTCAGGCGTTTTTCCATACTCGTAACCAAGAGGTGCGCACATTGAAAAAACTTTTATATTTTCTTTTTCCGCCATTTTTGTTAATTTACCACCAATTACTTCAGCTATAACGCTAACGTCATGACCCATTTTTACAAATTGTTTTGCTAATTCATAAACGTATAGTTCAGAACCACTTAATCCATTAAATTGTAGACTAGCTATTAATATTTTTAATTTTGATGTCTTTTCATTAATTGAATTAAGGACATCTTCTATTTTAATTAAGTCCATACACTCTTTTCTTTCGGGTTGCTGTAAATCCAACCACCATCTTCTTTCTGAAAAATCCTTACCACAATCCTTTTCAATGTAAGTAACACCAGAGTGTTTTGCGTGGTCATTATAAAATGGTGTTAAACACACCCCTACCTGAGGTTTAATTGCAGAAGCAAAATGATGAAAAAATGTATCAACGCTAACCCATAAAGAACACCTATCAACAAGGTCGGCAATATTTGGTAGGGGTTTATCTAAAAACTTTAGATTAACATTTGGAATTTGATTATCAGGTTTACTACCAACTTGAACAACAAAATATCCCATTTTCTGCAATTCATTAACAAGCTTTAACCATCTAATATCTCGCCAATCTTTATTCGAATCTAACCCCTGCACTTTTGCTGCGCTAGTACAAATCAAAGCTATTTTTTTGTCTTGTGGTATATCTGGATTTTCTTCTCTTTTACCCGTGTATTTTAAAACATCGTTTTTTGTTCTTTCATAACCATACATTTCAAAAAAAGCATCTACGATTGTTTTGCTGTTATTCGCTGAACCGTATTCATATACAAATCTATTATAACCACCAAACAACTCTTCATTCCAATGTATATTACCCTTTAACTCTAAGTGTTCATAAACAAATGGATATTTGCAAGACACATAAACATCTTTACCTGCTTTTTCTAATAATGGTAAAGCCATTATATGGTCACCCATACCACCATCTATGTAAATTACTTTTTCCTGAAATAAAGGTGATTGTATTTTTTTTGAATATCTTTCGTAGTCCGCCGACTTATCAACAGCATTAATTTTAATTTTTTTAATTTGTGACAACAAATCAACAATAAACCATTTAATTGTTTGGTATTTTGTATCTAAGTTTACCTTTATTAAATCTTTTTTTCTGAAATATAAAGAATTATGATTATCTTCATTTAATAACGTTAAATCTAATTTTTTTATATTTTCGTCTAACAATAGAATTTTTTCACTTTTTGATTTTGAAATTAATTCTACAATAGACTCAACTCTATTTTTTTGGGTGGGATATGCATAAAATTCTTTGAAGTTAATTATTGAATTTTTTAATATTTCATCTTCCCATGGAAGATAACCCTTTGCGTTTAATACTAAAGAAAACTCACTCTTATTTGGGTGATTATTAATTAATTCAAAAAGTCTTTTTAGATTATTTTTATTTTCGGTATGAATAACCAGCGCTAAACTCATATGCGTTTAATGTTTATCAAAAAAATAAACATTAAACGCAAAATATCAATAGTAAATTAAAATTTAATTTTACCAAGGCAACGGTAAAACAACAACAGGTGGGTTTCTTTTTTCGTTAATAATACTATTCAATTTATATTGCAAATCTGACATATCATTACTTGTCTCCAACCAACCAATAACAATATCCTGTGTTAAATCAAAATATTGAGTGTAATTTGTGCCGTTTTGTTCATTAAATGTTGAGATGCTTTCAATATTTGCAACAAAACCATCATTACTAACAGCGTTGTATCTCCAGTAGATTTTAGATACAAAATTCTGTTGTCCGTTATAATTTGGGATGTTTTCCATTTCATAGATATACCAAGTATATGTTACTGGGTTAGCAATAACACTCAATTGTATGGTTAATTCTTGTTTAATTTGGGTAAAATCAACACGAGATAATAAAAAATCAATGATATCATTATTTGTAATATCCGATTCACCTCGAATCAGAGGTGCGTCATTTTCACCATACGATAAAACATTATCATAGTTTATTATGTTATTCATAGCATCTGTAGCCGAATACGTGTAATCAATTACCGAAACATAATAAAATAATTCATCTGAGCTTATCGAAATCTCAAAGTTGTTTATTTGTAATTCAAATGTTATCATTTTCTTTTATTTTAAATATCTCTTACCAAGAATAAACTCTTACTTCACCTCTACCTCCTGTTCCTCCGTTTCCACCAGTTGTTGTACCACCACCACCGCCGCCACCACCACCACCTACAGCACCACCAGCACCACCATTTCCGCCTGGGCCATTAGTACCTGTAGAGTGAGGCGCACCACCACCACCACCACCACCACAACGATACGAGTTACCATTTGCGCCAGTAGCACCACTTGCGCCAGTAAGACCTGACCCACCCGCAGCACCACCACCTCTCGTATAACCACTTGATATACCAGCCGTGTCCGCGGGTACGTAAGAACCATTACCAGTTCCAATGCCACCAGCAGAACCTCCGCCAGCACCAAAAACGGAACTACCACCTCTATTTAAATCATTTCCACTATTCCAATTTATATATCCACCCGCACCACCACCATATTCTGCACACATAACTGCAGTACTGTTTATATCACCTGTATCACCCCCATGCCCACCAACAGCTGTATTAGTTGCTGCCCCAGGTAACCCACCACCTACAGGTGTTGTTGTGGCACCCGAAACACCAGTCGCTCCCGCACTTGCAGTTCCTCCTCCACCACCTCCACCAGCACGATAGTTAGTATTAAAAAGACCCCTAAACCCACCACCTCCACCGTAAGCGACAAGTAATGTTGCACCAGAGCTAAATGTTGAATTTCCACCTACGCTGCCATCAAAAGTATTTCCCGATAAAGTTGTTGCCCCTAAACCACCAGTTCCACCTGAAGCAACAAAAATAGGTTCTGTTGAACTTAAATCACTAGCACTATAAAATGCCGACGACAAAGCCCCACCACCACCAGCACTTCCACCCGAACGCGTTATAGCCACATTTGCTGCAGAACCACCACCACCACCACCTCCTCCACCAACACATACAACATATACAAATTTTATACCTGTGGGCTTTGTCCATGTAGTAGCACCAGTTGTTGTGAATATTTGAACATCACTTACCTCATTTATTCTATTATTAACTGCCATATATTATAATTTTTAAAAAGTATAAACTCTTACCTCACCACGACCACCATTTCCACCTAAACCTGCGGTTCCCGTACCAGTTGCAGCACCACCACCTCCTCCACCGCCACCAGGAGCACCACCAGCACCTCCATTACTACCAGAAACGTTATTTACATTAAATGTCGCAGCACCACCACCTCCACCTCCATCACCACACCCTGAACCTCTAGTTGTACCAGAACTACCAGCAGTTGTTGTACTACCATTTGTCCCTGCTGCACCGCCACCACCCGCTATATATGACCCAGAAGCGCCACCAGCAGACGGAGTTGAATTTCCTACTGTTCCAATAGTCCCACCCGCACCACCACCACCAGCACCATACATTGAACTACCACCAAAAAAAGAAGCCGTTGCGCCATTTTTTGCACCACCACCACCACCTCCATACTCCGCATTACCCCCAGCTGCCGCGTTATTACCACTACCACCATTTCCCGCAATTGCCGTTGTAGTTGAACCACCAGGTAATCCACCTGATATTGTAGTAACAGCACCAGGCGTAAAACCAACACTACCAGTACCACCACCACCACCACCAGGTCTATTAGTATTACCACCACCCAAACCACCACCACCACCACCATATGATACTACATATATTGTGGCACCTGAACCAAACGTTGATGTACCACCCGAACTTCCATTTGTACCCAAACTACCAGCATTGACACCACCTGTTCCACCCGAACCAACAACAACAGGAACACTTGTGGGTAAATCACTAGCGGTTATAAATTTTGAAACAACAGCACCACCACCACCACCAGAACCACCAACGTTTGATGTGGATACAGCTAACGGAGCAGAACCGCCACCACCTCCCCCCCCACCTATACATACAACATATACAAATTTTGCCCCAGTGGGCTTTGTCCATGTGGTTGTACCTGTTGTTGTGAATACTTGAACATCTTTCGCGCTATTCAATGCGTTTCCTATTGCCATATATTAATTTTTACCATGAATAAACCCTTACCTCACCACGACCACCATTACCACCCAATCCCGCACCCCCACTTGGATTAGTACCGCATCCACCACCACCTCCACCACCACCAGGAAGACCACCAACACCACCATTTCCACCAACACCACCTGCAACATTATTAGAACCACCACCACCTCCACCATCACCACATCTAGAACCCAAACTTCTAGTTGTACCAGAACTACCAGCAGTTGGTGGGTTACCATTTGCCCCTGCGGCACCACCATTCCCTGCTATATATGACCCAGAAGAACCCCCAACACCTACAGTACCTAAAATATTACCATTGGATATACTTCCTCCACCACCACCACCACCAGCACCATACAAGGAACTTCCACCACAATAACCCACGGCCCTACCACCACCAGCGCCACCAGCCCCACCACCATATTCAGCACAACCACCATTAGCATTAATTTGCGCACCGCCACCCTGACCACCT